>OJKC01000151.1_pt1 | contig 72544 bp, 60 predicted proteins | sample 1596401 | NCBI WGS metagenome assembly OJKC01 (sample SAMEA4350162, study PRJEB24818) | metagenome | biome: human; feature: gut; material: faeces | place: Denmark | collected 2013-09 | reverse complement strand
TCATATACAGCCTAAGTTAAGGCTGCAAAGTTATGATTTCAAATCGTTGCGCAAGAAAATATCTTGTAACAAACTGTAATTCAATTATTTCAAAGAACTATTTGCGATTTTTAGTGGACAGTAATGATTTGTTTCCTATTTCGATTAATTCTTTGGCATCCATTATTCGGTTGTGCCATGCAAGGTTGTTAATTATTTGGGATGCGATGACACAAGAACCGACACAACGAGGGTCGTAATGTGTCATTTGGCAAAGAAGTTCAGCATTTTGTTCTACGTCAATTGGCCACAATCCGACTATGGAAGTTCTCATTAGACCTCCATTGGGAGCATTGTTGCATCCTTTGAGTTCCCATACAAGTTTTGCTATTGAAACAGGATTTTGTTCATAGAGGGGAGGAGCAAAATTAAGAGCCTTTTTTGTCAGTGTGCCGCAGGTATGGCCCATTCTGTCGTACCAATCAAGAAAAATATGGGCAAGCGTTTTTGTTTTTAGTTGTTTGTCGTGGACAAAAGCTTCAAGGGCACATAACATCATTTCCGTATCGTCAGTCCATTTCCCTATCGGCCAGTTTTTTCGTCGGTTGTCCTGTATGATGCTGTTGTAAGTTTTTAGGCCTGTAGGGTAATGTTTTTTGACTTCTTCTTTTGTCATTCCCTCTGTTCCAAAGCCTAAAGCATCTCCAATTGCTTGTCCGTAAAGACAGCCGAGTAACTTGTTTCTCGTTTCTGTTTGTGACATGGGTTGTAGTATTTAGGCATTAAAATTAATGAATTTAATGAAAGTATGCAGAGTAGAGGCTATGAAATATACCACCTTCTTGCGTTTGTACCACCTTTGAGGTGGTATTTTTATTTTTTGAGGCGGAATTTGCGGGGGGATGTGCCTTGGGAGCGGCTGAAGAATTTCCCGAAGGTCGACTGGTCGGAGAAGCCGAGCCGGTCGGCGATGGCTTTGATGTCCAAGTCGGTGCTTTCGAGCAGGCGTTTGGCTTCGGCCATAAGCAGTTCGGAAATGTGGGCATGGACGGTTCTGCCGCTTGTCCGCTTTACAATCCGCGACAGATAGGTGGTGGAAATGTTCAGCCGGTTGGCATAAAAGGCGATGTCGTGGTGCGATGAATAATGCTCGTGGGCCATTTGCTTGAATTTTCGGAAAATATCGTCGGAATGGCGCAGGCAAACAGTGGTTTCTTCTTCGTAGCTGTGGAGCGTTTCGGCAATTTGGAGCGACAGCAGGCTACAGATATGCCGCAGGGTACCGATGCGGTAGAATCGGAAACGGTTCAACTGTTCGTTGAACAGGGCTATGGTGCGGTACATGTTGCGGGCATTTTCCGGTGACAGCCGAAAGACGGGCAGGCTGTTCCGGCCCATATATTGGGAAAACTGCTGGTACATCAATTGTCCGTCGGGCAGGCTGTCGAAATAGTTGGGAACGATGTGGACTACTGTTGTCCGTGCACCATTGTCTTTGCGTGTGATGCGTGCCGACATGCTCGGAGTGAGCAGGATGAGGCTGTCGGATGCGGCAATGGCAGTTCCTGCCGCTGATGAAAATTCAACTGTTCCGTTTGTAACGAAAATAAGGTGGAATCCGTTTTCGTAAAGTGTGCTTTCTGCACTGCCGGAGGATTGTCGGACTGTTATGCTGTCGCTGTTTATGCTGATTACTGCCGAGTCGTTCATTGGAATGTCGCTTTGCTGTGCAAAAATAGGGAGTGTTTCGTTTCTGACCAATATTAGTCGTAATTTTATGAAAGGAGATGGAGAAAATGACACCAACTTTGCAGCTGTTTTAATACGTGTGCATATGAAAAAGACCATGTTGCGGCGGTATGCTTTGTTTTTGGTGTCATTGTTTGTCAATGCGTTCGGTATTGCCTTCATTACCAAGGCCATGTTGGGAACTTCCCCTATAACGAGCGTCACTTATGTGCTGAGCATGTTTACGCCCTTTACCATCGGACAGTGGACAATTCTGCTGAACCTCCTGTTTGTCGTGTTGGAGTTGCCGCTTATGACGCGTGCCGAGCTGCGCGGCGATTTGCGGATGTACCTGCTTCAGATTCCTATTTCGCTGTGTTTCGGTACGTTTATCGACGTGTCGATGAACCTGCTTTTCTGGCTGAATCCCGTGGCTTATGTCATGCAGTTGGTGGTGCTGCTCATCGGTTGTGTGATTCTGGCGTTAGGCATCGCACTCGAGGTAAAGGCCGATGCCGCCATGATGGCTGGCGAATATTTTGTTCAGGTCATTTCGCGACACTTTCGGAAAGAGTTCGGTTTTATGAAGCTCGGATTTGATGTGACACTGGTGTGCATTGCCTGTCTTTTGTCACTGGTTTTTCTCGAAACCATTGAAGGCGTGCGTGAAGGTACAGTGGCTGCTGCCTTGTTGGTCGGTCCGATTGTGCATTTTGTCAGTCCGTACTACCGTTTTCTGGACAGGTGGATTGGGTCGTCCGTACCGATGCCGGTTGCCGTTGGAAAGGAAACGCCGCATTTTGTCGTGACGATAGCACGTGAATACGGCAGTGGCGGACATGTGTTGGGTGAAATGTTGGCCAAGAGGTTGGGCGTGAGACTCTATGATAAGGAATTTCTTCATTTGGCAGCGCAGCAGAGCGGCATTGACGAAACTTACATAAAGGTGCACGAACAGCAGTTGCCTTCCTATTGGCTGAAATGCATTCAAGGCAGAAAGAGCGACAGCTTGCTGGAAAAAAGCCTGTCGCCTGACGATGTGCTGTTTGTGGCTGAGAGCAAGATTATACGTGAGTTGGTGGAAAAAGAGTCGTGTGTCATTGTCGGGCGTTGTGCCGATTTCGTTTTGCAGGGCTATCCCCGTGTGATAAGGGTGTTCTGCTATTCCGACTTGGAAAGTGCCTGTTCCCGTTGCGTGTCGGAATATGGATTGAAAGCCGATGAAGCCGCTGGCGAGATAAAGCGCGTGAACCGCAGCCGCCGCGCGCATTACGAATACTATACGGGGCAGAAATGGGGAATGGCCGAACACTACGACCTGATGATAAACACCGGCGTCGTGCCTGTTGAGAAGGTTTGCGACATATTGGTGTCGCTGTGCAGCCGGTTTAAGGAAAAGACTGAAAAACAATAGGAGCGGCGGTATAGCCTATTCTGTATGGGAAAATAAAACAAGGACAGCTTGCGGCGGCAGGCTGTCCTTGTTTTATTTTTATGAATGGTTGTTTAATAGTAGCTTCCGTTAAGCTGCTGGTTAAAGCGGCGTTGGTTGGGGTCGTTTGGGTCGTCGAAGTTGTTGAATCCGCTTTCGTCCTCCTCTTCATCTTCGGTGGTCGGCTTCTGGACTTCTTCCCATTTCTTCCGTTCCGGCTTGTTCTTCTTGATGGCTTCCGGTTTCTGCTTGTCGACAGGGGTTGCGTAGATGTCCCAAGTCTGTTCCACATCCCAGTTCTTTTTCAAGTTGACATAGCCGGGGTAGTAGAAGGTTTCTTCCGGTTGCAGTCGGAGGGCATAGTTGCCCGTATCGTATTTTCCGTTGCCGTTGCGGTCAATGAACAGACGTGCATAATATTTTGCCGGAAGCAGGTTGAGGAACACTGCGCGGCCGTCTTTCACCGGCACGGTCAGTATCGGCTCGTCGGAGCCGGAAAGCAGTTCTACACAGGCCAGCGTATCCTGTGGCAGACCGGTGATGTTGAACGTCAGGTTGCCGTATTCTTCAATGGCGCGGACAGAGAATTCCTGTTCGAACGGTGCCGTAAAGAGTCCGTAAATGTCGGTAATACCGATAGTGTCGATGCGCAGTTTGTAGCTGGCTCCCGGTTCCCATTTCTGGCGGAGGCTGAGTGTACGCCGGTTGATGGTCGAGTCGCGGAAGGCCACCTTGAAGTCCTTCACTTCGTTCCAAAGCGTATCCACTTTGATGTCGAGGTGGAAGGCTGCTGTGGAGAACGAGTCAATCGGAGTCGGTGTCTCAATATATAAAGGTGCGTAGACTTCTACTGTTGTGCCGCCAACCAGTCCGAGACTCAAGTGCGGAGTTTTCGGAATTTCGGGCACGGTGTCGTTCTTTTTCTTCTTTTCAGGCTTTTTCGGTTTCGGACGCTGGAAATTGAAGTTCAGCGTGTCGGTTCCCCACACGAGATTATTGGCCGTATCCGTACGCAGTGAACGCAGCTCGATGCGCAGCGAGTCGGACGAAACCAGTTCCGGTTTCGTAATCCAATAGGTCAGCGAGTCGTTGTGCTGCGAGCGTTCCAGCGTGTACCAGTCGGTCGGTTCCGGCTGCTTGTTGATGATGCGCAGTTGCGGGAGCGTGTCCGATTGGGCGGCAAATATGACGGAGATTTTTGTAGAGTCGAGACGGGAGTACTTCGACATGTATTGTGCCATTCGGTTTTCGTTGAACATGTTCAGCAGAATGTCGTTCGGCAGATAGCGCGGCTTCATCCGGGGAATGATGGTGTCGATTTCGTTTTCCAGATTGTAGACCGTGTCGGCTGATTCCGTCATTTCCACTGTCGGGATGATGATGCTGTCGCAGAAGGCAATGTCCTCCGTCGGATTGGCAAACTTATAGTCGCGGTCGAGGTCCTTCAGTCCGAAAATGTGGTATCTGCCCGGTTTCAGATTCCGGATGGTGAACTGGCCGCGGTCATTGGTGAGCGCCACGCGCTTCATCTTGGTCTTGAAGAATGCCGAGTCCGACAGGTCGTCGTGCAGGCCGACTACCACTCCCTGCATCGGTTCGAGCGTGTGGGAGTCGAGCACGATGCCCGAAACGCGCATCGTGTCAATCTGCTCGCCGGTCGAGAATGCGAACGCGAAATTATAGAGCGGGTTACCCTCGTTGTTGTCCTGTATGGCATTTGAAAAGTCGACGGTATAGGTCGTGTTTTCGAGAAGCGTGTCGATGATTTCGACTGTCACTTTTCGTCCGTTGGCCGTGATTTTCGGCTGTTCGGTCTGCGCCGGAGAGACGATGATTTTCGTCGATGGGTCCTTTAGCGTCACGATTTCGTCGAATATAAGTTCCAGTTTCTGGTTGTTGACGTTGGTGGCGTTCGGCTTCGGGTGGCTGTTGATGAAGATAGGCGGAGTCTTGTCCTGCGGGCCTCCCGAAGGATTGCCCGGACTGGCGCACGAATAAACTATCGACAGCAGCACAAGGGCAAAAAGCGGATATAGAGATTTGTGTAAGTTCATATTAATTTATGAATAGGAGATTTATGTAAAAGGCATGTCCAGACGGAAATGCGGTGTAAAGATACAAAAAACGGCAAAACCAACCGTCAAAAACAATAGACAACCTACGAATACCGTTAGAAAAAAAAGCAAAACACCGAATTATTTTTTTTCATCTTGAAATAAATAATGTATATTTGCACGCTGATAAAAATACGTAAATTTAAAAATTAATATAAATTAACTAAACACAAATGCAAAGTAAAGGTTTTATCAGAGTCCTTACAGTTCTGTTGGTTCTTGTATGCGTGTTCTACATGTCGTTCACTTTCGTGACAAGCAGCATTGAAAAAGATGCTGCAGCCTATGCTGCAAAGGTTGACCCGAATGTAGATTCTCAGAAATACAAGGACACATACAAGACGTACTTGGATTCTATCGGTAACGAAAAAGTGTACTTAGGCTACACTTACAATGAAGCGCGTGAGAAGCAAATCGGTCTTGGTCTTGACTTGAAAGGCGGTATGAATGTAACATTGCAGATTTCTGTACCTGACATTCTCCGTACACTTTCTAAAGAAAATCCGGACCCGAAATTCAATGAAGCCATCGCATTGGCCGACAAGAGCAAGGACAAAGATTTCGTTGCTCGTTTCCGTGCCGAATACGAACGTCTGGCACCGGGCGGAAGCCTTGCTCAGATTTTCCGTTCTATCGAACGTGTAAATCCGGGTGCTTCTAACGCAGAGGTAGAACAAATTTTGAAAGAAGAGGTTACCGCTATGGTCGACAACTCGTACAACACATTGCGTACACGTATCGACCGTTTCGGTGTGGTGGCTCCTAACATCAAGAAGATGGAACGCGACGGACAAATCCTTCTCGAACTTCCGGGTATCAAGGAACCGGAACGTGTCCGCAAGCTCCTCCAGGGTTCAGCTAACCTCGAATTCTATGAAACATATACAATGCAGGATATTCAGGGTGCATTGGCTCAGTTGAGCGAAGCTGCTGCAAAGCAGGCTGCTCCGGCTGACGCTGCAGCTGTTGCCCCTGCAGATTCAGTAGCTGTTGATTCAGCCGCTGTTGCCAACGATTCAGTTGCCAAACCGGCTGCTGCTCCGGCTGTGAAGACTTTGGCTGAAATGCTTTGGTCGGCAGGTGGCGTAGGTGGCCCGGCTATCGGTCTTGTAAACGTACAGGATACTGCTGCCGTAAACGCTATCTTGAAATCTGCTTTGGCAAAACAGATGCTCCCAACCAACTTGAAGTGCGCATGGTCGGTTAAGGCTGTGGATGAAAAAGAACGCTACTATCAGTTGGTGGCATTGAAGACTCAGAACGGCAAGCCACGTTTGGGCGGTGATGTTGTGGAAGACGCAAGCAGCGACTACGACAACCTCCAGGGTTATGTTGTTTCAATGACAATGAACGGCGAAGGAACACGCCGCTGGGCACAAATCACTCAGGAAAACTTGGGTAAGGCAGTAGCTATCGTTCTTGACGATCAGGTATATTCTTATCCTAACGTAAACTCTGTAATCGAAGGCGGTCGCTCACAAATCACCGGTAACTTCACACCGGAAGAAGCAAGTGACTTGGCTAACGTGTTGAAGAGCGGTAAGATGGCTGCTAAGGTTGACATCGTAAGCGAAAGCGTCATCGGTCCGTCACTCGGTCAGCAGGCTATCGAAGCCGGTGCATGGTCGTTCGTAATCGCCATCATCGCTTTGATGTTGTTCATGATTGCCTTCTACGGTTTCGTACCGGCAATGGTGGCTAACTGCTGCTTGATCATCAACTTGTTCTTTACATTGGGTATTCTTGCTTCCTTCCAGGCAGTATTGACTTTGTCAGGTATCGCCGGTATCGTATTGTCACTCGGTATGGCTGTCGACGCCAACGTGTTGATTTTCGAACGTACGAAGGAAGAACTTCGCGCAGGCAAGAATGTGAAGACTGCTTTGGCCGACGGTTACGGCAACGCATTCTCTGCAATCTTCGACTCAAACTTGACTTCTGTAATCACTGCCATCATCCTGTTGGTTTATGGTACTGGTTTGATCAAAGGTTTCGCCACTACATTGCTTATCAGCATTATCTGCTCGTTCTATTCAGCTATCTTCTTGTCACGTTTGGCATTCGAAAGACTGTTGAAGAACCCGCGTTACGAAAATATGACATTTACAACAAGCTTCAGCCGCAACTTCCTTGCCAACACTAAGGTTGACTTCTTGGCTCAACGCAAGAAAGCCGGTATCATTATCGCTGTTGTTGCAGTTGTAATCCTTGCTTCTTTCGTATTCCGTGGCATCAACAAGGGTATCGACTTCTCTGGTGGTCGCAACTATATCGTACAATTCGACCATGCAGTCAAGACTGCCGACATTCAGGACAAGTTGTCTCCGCTCTTCCCTGAATCTTCATTGTCAGTCATCACTATCGACAACGATTCTAAGGTTCGTATTTCTACCAACTACAAGATCGCTGACGAAACTGAAGGCGTTGACGAAGAAGTAATGCACATGCTCTACACAGGTCTGCAGGATGAGTTGAACGGCATGAGCTACGAAGACTTCAGCGTATCTAACGAAACTGTAGGTGTCGTATTGACTGAAAAGGTTGGTCCGAGCATCGCTTCCGATATGACTCAAGGTGCTATCTGGGCAGTATTGCTGTCACTGATTGCAATCGCACTTTACATCCTGTTGCGTTTCCGCGACTTCTCATTCTCTGTTGGTGCGTTCTGCTCTTTGGCATTCACTTCATTCGTGATTATCGGTTTCTATTCATTGTTCTGGGGTATCCTTCCGTTCTCAATGGAAATCGACCAGTCGTTCATCGCCGCTATCCTTACTATCATCGGTTACGCTATCAATGATACAGTGGTGGTATTCGACCGTGTTCGCGAAATGATTGGCTTGCATCCGAAGCAGGATCGTGGCGAAGTTATCAACCACTCGTTGAACTCAACTTTGACACGTACAATCATGACATCAGCAACAACCGCTCTCGTATTGCTCTGCATCTTCATCCTCGGTGGTGAAACAATCCGCAGCTTTACATTCGCAATGTTGTTCGGTGTTATCATCGGTACATTGTCAACAATCTATGTAGCAACTCCGATTGCATACATTATGCAACGTCGCAAACTTGCTAAGAAAAGCAAATAAGCAGACAGTTTGCATGACTCAATCATAACGGCAGACGTCGTTCCTCCTCGGGAACGGCGTCTGCTTTTTTACTATCATGCTGGCTGTTGTGAAAATTTTCATTAATTTTGCCGCCGGATTTATGGTATTGTTTTTTTAAAAAAGATTCAAAAGAAAAAATTGATGAGAAAACTATTTGGACTATTGCTCCTTTTGCTGGCAGTCTCTTCATGCGAAGAAGATACGAACATGATTATCCATACGCCGCAACGTATTCACCTTTATCCGGGCGAACAGAAACAGATTGAGGCTGAATCCAGCCAAAAAATCCAGTATTCTTCGTTGAACGACTATTACGCTTCAGTGGATGAAAACGGATTGGTCACAGCACGCTACGTTGGCGACACTCAGGTGCGTCTGTCGACATCTGCCGTCAAGGAATTCATACAGGTATCAGTCATTCCGCGCTATACGCTTTATGTGGAGCCTTACTACGAATTTCCTTCCACGCGCTATGCCGTAGAGAAGATGTACGGTGAGCCGTTCAAAGAGGAGGACAATTGTCTGGTGTATGAAACGTTGGATGTTGAGGCTTCGAAGTACTTCTATTTCTGCTTCGATGATGACGACAACCTGTTGGCTTCTGTTGCAACCATCACCGAGGGGAATGAGGAAGAATTGGGCAAATTCCTTGCCGAACGTTATGTGACCGTCAATCAGGAGGAATTCATATACCGCAATACGCTGGAAGTGACGGATGAAACAGTGGAAATCCGTTCGTTCTATTCCGATAAATACGGCAGCCGCGTTGTTGTGTATGCTCCTTATGGTACAGACTTCGACACGTTCAAGACATTTGCCGAACCCTTGAAATATTGCAAGAAGTAGCAATACTTCACTCTATCTAATTATATGTTGATGTCAGGAGGCATCCCGCCGAGGGGTGTCTCCTGATTTGTTTTGGTAAGATTGAATTGTCGTTTTTGTTAAACCGTGTGTTTTATTTGTTTATCTAATTTAAAATATTTAAATTTGAAAACGGTCGGATGTGTAATTGGCTGGTATGGTGTGTTTCTAATAACCTGTAATAAATAAATTATCATGAAAAGATTTACTCTATTTTTTGCGATGGCATCCTTGTTGTGGTGTCTGGCAGCATGGGCGGAGGAGCCGGAAGATTATGAATATGTGCCGTTAGTGAGGGAAGGCATTGAATGGACTTATTTGGTGTCTTATTCGGCTACTGGCATTGAACCCTATTATTTGCATATGCAAATGTATGGAGATACCGTTGTTGATGGAGTGACATATAAAAAATGCTACAGGTATCGGGATTCGGAATTTGATCCCAATAAAGCGGAACTGCGTGGGTTATTACGGGAAGAAGGTAAAAAGGTTACTTCAATTCTGCTTTTGAAGGATGGTCCGTTATATGAGAAACCTGTTCTGAATTATGATTTCAGTGCAGGAATCGGGGAAACATTTTCTACTTACTCTCGAACGGAGGAAATGCCGGTTATGGATATAGATTATGTCACGATAAATGGAAAACAAAGGAAACGCATTGTCAGTGACAACCTTGAATCCCCTTATCCTAGCATAGCAGTTGAAGGTTTTGGCTTTTTAGGAGAAATTATGGGAGACTTGGTTTATGTTCAACCAAGTATCATGCCATGTTCCGCTTGCTATCGGGCTTGGCTGATGTATGTGAAAAATCTGTCGGACGGAACTTATGAGTACAATGCCGATGAGGATGATTTGCTCGGTTCTGTCGAGGGGCCAGTTGCAGATGAATCGGGCCTGAGAATCCGGAAGGAAGACGGCAAACTGTATGTCGGCATCGATTGCGACTGCTACCAAAGGGCTGAACTGACTACGGCGGGCGGAATGCAGGTATGGTCGGGTAGCGTGACAGCTACCGATGAACTGGAAATCCCCACTGACGGGCTTGCCTCCGGTGTCTATATCGTAACGCTCCGCTCAGACTTCGGTTCTGTTTCCGAAAAGGTGGTGCTTTAGTTTAAGACTGTTCACGGAGTTTCTGTTGCTTGCTTTTGCATGGAAAGTAATTTCGAGGCGGAAGCAGGGGCATCAGTACAAATTAATAACCCTTAATAAACGAACGATATGAAAAGATTTACTCTATTTTTTGCGATGGTATCGTTGTTGTGGTGTCTGGCAGCATGGGCGGAGGAGCCGGAAGATTATGAATATGTGCCGTTAGTGAGGGAAGGCATCGAATGGATCTATTTTGTATCTTATTCGTCTACTGACATTGAACCCTATTATTTGCATATGCAATTCTATGGTGATACAGTGGTTGACGGAATAACCTACAAAAAATGCTATGAATATCGGGATTCGGAGTTTGACCCTCAAAAAGCGAAACTTGTAGGACTTGCGCGAGAGGAGAATAAGGCGGTATATAGTAAAGTCAACCCTGAACTTTACAAAGAATCAGAAGTGTTGGTCTATGATTATGGAGCTGGGGTGAATGAAACGTTTTCTACCTATGACCTTGGCTATATTAATATTCCTGCTGTTGATTTTGACTATGTTACCATAAATGGAAAGAAAAGAAAGCGGATATTTTGTTATGAGGACAATGCGGGAGACGATATAGCTGTGGAGGGTCTTGGCTTTTTAGATACAATTATGGGAAATCTGATATATGTTCAACCTAACAATATCGCATGTTCCGATTGCTATCGGGCTTGGCTGAAATATGTGAAAAATCTGTCGGACGGGACTTATGAGTACAATGCCGATGTGGACGATTTGCTTGGCACGGTTGAGGGCTTGACGGTGGAGGAATCGGGATTGAGAATCCGGAAGGAAGACGGCAAACTGTATGTCGGTATCGACTGCGACTGCTACCAAAGGGCGGAACTGACCACAGCGGGCGGAATGCAGGTATGGTCGGGCAGCGTAACTGCTACCGATGAACTGGAAATCCCCACTGACGGGCTGGCCTCCGGTGTCTATATCGTAACGCTCCGCTCAGATTTCGGTTCTGTTTCCGAAAAGGTGGTGCTTTAGTCCTATAAGGAGACAATTGACACAGTATTAAGAAAGCATTAAATAGTTTTCCGACAAAGCCGATTTAGGTAAACAAACGAAAACAGTTCGTTTTTTTGACAGAAGAACAAAAGAACAGAAGCATGTAGGAGAAGCCTGTGAAAAAGCTTTTTTATGTTCTTATGTTCTTCTGTCAAATCTTTATTTTCATCTTTCTGCTTGCACTGTCTTTGTATAAGATAGGCTGCGCTTTGGAACTGGCAACTTTAAAAACTCTGTTTTCAATTTGCCTATTCGCTCAGCTTGCACTATCTTTGCACTTTATAATGCCTTGGTGGCTCTAATTGGGATTATTAACAAGACAAAACATATAGAAAATGTCAATCGATAACATTATTTCTTCCGCCGTTTCGGAGGCTTTGAAGGCTCTGTATGGTGTGGATGTGGCCGCATCGAGCATCGTTCCGCAAACGACGAGAAAAGAATTTGAGGGCAACCTGACGGTTGTCGTTTTCCCTTATCTGAAGGCTTCGAAAAAGGCTCCTGAAGCCACAGCGCAGGAAATAGGTGAATATCTTGTAGCTCACTGCGATGCCGTAAAGACGTTCAATGTGGTGAAGGGCTTCCTGAACATTGTGATCGAACCGAAATTCTGGCTGAATGTGCTGGAGCATGTCAGCGAAACGCCTGACTACGGTTTCCGTAAGGCAACTCCTGACAGCAAACTGGTGATGATTGAGTATTCTTCGCCTAACACGAACAAGCCTTTGCACCTCGGACACGTGCGCAACAACCTGTTGGGATTCAGCCTTTCGCGCATTCTGACAGCCAATGGCAACAAGGTGGTGAAGACAAACATCGTCAACGACCGTGGTATCCATATCTGCAAGTCAATGCTTGCATGGCAGAAATGGGGCAATGGCGTTACTCCTGAAACAGCCGGAAAGAAGGGTGACCACCTTATCGGTGATTTCTATGTGGCATTCGACAAGCATTATAAAGCTGAAGTCAAAGAACTCGAGGCTCAGGGCATGACGAAGGAAGAGGCTGAAGCAGCTTCTCCGTTGATGCAGGAAGCACGTGCCATGCTCCGCCGCTGGGAAGCCGGCGACGAGGAAGTGCGTTCGCTGTGGCGCATGATGAACGAATGGGTTTATGCAGGTTTCGACGAAACCTACAAGCGCATGGGCGTTGATTTCGACAAGATTTATTACGAAAGCGAAACTTATCTTGAAGGCAAGGAAAAAGTGCTTGAAGGCCTTGAAAAGGGCATCATGTACCGCAAGGAAGACAATTCCGTATGGGCCGACCTTACGGCTGACGGTCTTGACCACAAGCTCCTGCTGCGTAGCGACGGTACTTCCGTTTATATGACTCAGGACATCGGTACGGCAAAACTCCGCTATCAGGACTATCCTATCGACAAGATGATATATGTGGTGGGCAACGAACAGAACTACCACTTCCAGGTGCTTTCGCTCCTGCTCGACAAGCTGGGCTTCAAATGGGGCAAGGACCTTGTTCACTTCTCCTACGGTATGGTGGAGCTTCCGGAAGGCAAGATGAAGTCGCGTGAAGGTACAGTGGTTGATGCCGACGACCTGATGGACGAAATGGTGAACACTGCCAAGGAAACTTCCATGCAGCTGGGCAAACTTGACAACTGCACGCAGGAAGAAGCCGACAAGATTGCTTCAATCATCGGTTTGGGTGCATTGAAGTACTTTATCCTGAAGGTTGACCCGCGCAAGAACATGACGTTCAACCCGAAAGAATCTATCGACTTCAACGGCAATACAGGTCCGTTCATTCAATACACTTACGCTCGTATCCAGTCAGTGCTGCGCAAGGCTGCCGAAGCCGGAATCAGCGAGGCCTACAATGCGGATGCCGTAGTATTGAGCGAGAAGGAAGTGTCGCTGATTCAGCGTCTGACCGATTTCCCGAGCCTGGTAGAAGAAGCCGGACGCACTTACAGCCCTGCTTTGATTGCCAACTATGCATACGACCTGGTGAAGGAATACAATCAGTTCTATCACGATTTCTCTATCCTTCGCGAGGAAAATGCCGATGTTCGTGCTTTCCGCTTGAACTTGTCACGCACCGTAGGCGACATTATCAAGCGCGCCATGTGGCTTCTTGGCATCGAAGTGCCGGAACGCATGTAATGCAGTCAGAATTTTTGGACAACATATATGGGCAGCCGACGGATTTTCCGCCGGCTGCTTTGTTTTTAGATGCCGTTAATGGGGAATTTAAGTGAGTGTGAAAGCATTTTAGTTAAAAACTGAGAAAGCGTGAAAGCGCATATTAATTTCAATTAACGTGTGTGAACGGCAGGGCGGATTCGGTTGCGATTTTGAACCGGGGTGGTTAAATTTGTAATGAAACCGATTAAAATCCCTTTGAATTATGATGAAACGTATAGCTTTTCTGTTTATTCTGCTGCTTTCTGTGCAGTGTGCCGGAATTTCCGCTCAAGAACTTTTAAAGGAAAAACCGTCAGCTGTGCGTGGCAGGGATGTAGTGGCAGAGGCTATGCAGTATTTGGGAACACCGTACAGATACGGAAAAATGAGCCCGAAATACGGTTTTGACTGTTCGGGTTTCACTTCCTATGTATTTAAGGGGTTGAATATCGACCTTCCGCGTGTGTCGCGCATGCAGTATGACAAGGAGACAGCAATTGCCGACAGCAAGGACCTGCATAAAGGCGACCTGGTGTTTTTCTCCGGACGGAAGGTTTCGAAACGCATCGGCCATGTGGGTATTGTAACGCAGGTCAACCATCAGACCGGCGAATTCTCGTTCATTCACGCCAGTTGTTCTGAAGGTGTGACAGTGTCATCGTCGACCGACGCCTACTATGCAAAACGCTATATCGGTGCCTGTCGCGTGCTTCCCGACGCCCTCAACGGCAAAGCCTGATGCTCTTTCTCTTGTTTTCTCGTATTTATTCCTACATATAGAACCGGTAGCCTACGCTGAGCGAATAGGCGCGGTTTTCCCATGATTCCATGTTGTGGATGGTTGGGGTTAGTCCGAGCATATAGCGGGCGTCGATAAACAAGCCGAAATCGAATTCATAGCCTACGCCGAACGCAAGGCTGAAATCAAATTTATTGTAGTCGGGGTTTATCGGCTCGTCGTATCCGTTGACTTTTGTCTGGCTGCTGGCCATGTATCCGAATTGGGGACCGAATTGAATATTGAACCCTTTAATAGGGAAGAATTTCACCAGTACAGGCAGGCTTATATAGTGGTGACGGCATTTCATGTCGCCGTCTTCGATCGGCTCTCCGATATCACTGAGGACAATATCCTTTTCCAGATAGCCCAATTGGTTGTAGGCCAATTCTGCCTGCAAGTCAAACCACTTGTTAAGTTGATAGGTCGCTACGCCACCCAGGTTGATGCCTGTCAGATTGGACGGGTTTTCGATGGTTCCCGGATAATTGATTTTTGCGCTGTTCAAGCCTGCTTTAGCTCCGAAACTCCATTGTGCCTGTGCTGCAAAAAAGGCGCACAGAAATGTGCAGATAAAAAATATTCTCTTCATACTCCTTGCAATTTGTATAATAAACGGAATATGAAGAGAATATATTGTATTATTATATTAATCATTCGGTTTGCCTTATTCCTGGTTAGGAACGGTAGTGCCAAGTTCTTTGATGGCTCCGGTTTCAGGATTGAAAATCACGTAGGCCGGTGCTTTCTTGTCGGTAAACATTTTGGGTTCAAGGCCGAAGTCTACACCAAACTGAGCCACTTGTACGGTTTCCTGTGCAATGCGTTTGCCGTTGAAGGTAAGCGTCACTTTTGCCTTGCCCGGAATGTTGTACATGACGGCACCTTTCGGAATTTCCTTTTCTTTTCCTTTGTCGTCTACCGGCAGTTCGCCGCGTGCGGTAATTTCCAGGTCAAGATAAACAGGGTCGCCGCTCAAGTCGTTTTTGTCAACAATGCCGTTGAAATCCGACACGCGGAATATGATTTCCTTTTGCACATCTTCGGTCGGAACATAGTCGAAGCGGAACACCTTGGTTTCCGTGGTTGTCGTTCCGAGGAAAAGCGAAGTGAGGATGGCTTCCTGTTTTGTCAGTTCGTCAAGCATGAGTTTGAGCGACTGGCCGTCGGGCGGCATCTGGTCGGCATTGCCTGAGGCCAGGTCGTTCTTGCTGTCGCGAAGTTCGAAAATGCGCAGGGAAGTGGCTTCCGCGCTTTTCATTGTCGATTCGCTTGCCACCATCTCCTCGGAGTAGGTGCTCGCAATTTCAGCCTGATTGTAGCCTTCCTGGTCGTCAAATTGGTTGCGCTTGCGCTTTACAACCGATTCGTCGACTTCCGTATTGATAGCGAGCGGCAGTCCTTCCGCATCCAGCAGCAGATAGGGCACAGAGCCGCTTTTGAACTTCATGAGATATTCGTTGTCCTTGTTGGGCACACCGTAAGGAGTGATTTTGATGCTCTTGATTTCCCAGGTCTGTGAGTCGTGGGAAATCACCTTGCTGACCCCCAAATACTTTTTGGCGTATTTATAGTAGGGACCGGCTTTTTTTACGGTTTTCACGGCTTCTACTTCAATGTTGAGATGAGTGACAGGCAGCGAGTAGATGATGCCATATTCGTTGTGCTTGTTTGCGGTCAGCTTTTGGGTTTCCTGAGCTGTTGCCTGCAAAGCGATGAGCGCAGATGCGAACAGAATCGCGTTACGAAGTTTCCTCATAAAATATTGTTTTTAGCGTTATTGATTCGTTTTGGTTGGTGTTTCCATCAACAGCTTGAAGGCCGGACCGATGTTTTCCACAATGTCGCTTGCCATCATGCCCACTTCGCCTTTCTGCTGCCGGGCGAGATTGCCGGCATAGCCGTGGATGAAGGTGGCAAGAGTCGTGGCAATGTGCGGCTGGTAGCCTTGTCCGAGCATGGCGGTAACGATGCCTGTCAGCACGTCGCCGCTTCCGGCTGTGGCCATTCCTGCATTGCCCGTATTGTTGAAGTAAACCTTTCCGTCGGGGCGGAACACCATGGTGTAGTGGCCTTTCAGGATGATGTATATTTTCAGTGTGCGTGCCATGTCGATGGCTTTCAGATAGCGGTCTTCGTCGCTATAGGTTTCACCGAACAGGCGGTTGAACTCGCCGATGTGCGGAGTGATGACGGAGTTGCGCGGAATGTCGTTGAGCATGCTCGGCTGCTCGGCGATGCAGTTGAGTGCGTCGGCATCGAGCACGACCGGCGATTTGGCTTCCTTCAAAAACCGGCTGAGTGCACTGATGGTGGCATCCTGCCGTCCGATACCCGGGCCGATGGCAATGGCCGATGTTTTCGGGTGCGGCTGGATTTTCGAAATGAAGCGGCTGTTGGCATCCTCGTCGAAAAGCACTTCCGGCAGTGCTGTCTGCGTGACGATGTATCCGCAGGAAGGCGCATGGACGGTAACCACGCCGGCTCCACTCCGCATGGCAGCCTTGGCACACAGCAGTGCGGCACCCATCATGCCGAAACTTCCGGCGGCAATGTAGATGCGGCCGTAATTGTCCTTCGAAGAAAACGGATTGCGTGGCCGCAGGCCTTTGCGCACGCCTTCTTCGTCAATCAGATAGTTGTTGGTCGGGATGGTTTCGGTGGCTTCCTTGTCCAGCCCGATGTCCAGCACTTTCCATTCGCCGAGGCATTCGGCGTTTTCGGAGAAGAAGAAGGAAAGGCGCGGGAACTGGAAGGTGAGCGTCAGATTGGCGTGCACCACGTTGCGGCGCATGTTGCTCTTGTTGAACTCGCCGAAGAGTCCCGAAGGCACGTCGATGGAAATGACAAAGGCTTCCGACTCGTTGATGGTACGCACCAGTGCCATGTAGCCGCCTACAAGCGCACGCGAAAGACCGCTTCCGAACAGGGCGTCGACAACAACGTCGTTTTTCGTGATGTTCGGTAGAGTGATTTCGCGGTTCACCTCCTGTATCGGATAGTTGAGTTGCAGAAGCCGCTGCTTGTTGGTTTCGCAGTCGGGCGAAAGTTTTCCTTCCGTATTGAAAAGCAGAATTATGGGCATGAATCCTTTTTCGATAAGCATTCTTGCCACAGCAAGGCCGTCACCTCCGTTGTTGCCCGGTCCTGCAAATATGATGATGCGTTGAGTGTTGTCCCAGCGGGATATAATTTCGTTGGCAACCATTGTTGCGGCACGTTCCATCAGGTCGATGGAACGGATGCCTTCCTTTTCGATGGTGGCCTGATCAAGTTTCCTTATATCGTTCGACGTAAATATTTTCATAAATCTGCTTAGTTTCCGAACTACAAAAATATCACATTTTTCCCTCAATTGAAAGAAAAATTAGTTATACTTCGTTACATCTGCCTAATTTCGGCAGTGGCTGTTCGTATAGAGGTGACAATTTGCTTTTGATGAATTATGAAAATATGCCATTTTAAATAATATGAGTGACAAAATGATATTTAAAAGATGTTATAACGCCAAATATTTGGGCGCGTTTCGTTGCTTTTGTGTAGACGGATTTTTATATTTGTAGAAACGAAAACTTAAACAGTACTATGAATTTCGAGATGAATCCTAATCCGCTGGTACGCTTCCTGATGAAGCGTCCGCAAGAGTTCACGAAAGCCGACCTTGTACGCTTTGTGAAGGAAAACCGCATTGAAATGATTAATCTCCGTTATCCGGGGGCTGACGGGCGGTTGAAAACTTTGAATTTCATCATCAACGACGACGATTATCTGGACAGCATATTGACCTGCGGCGAACGTGTCGACGGTTCAAGTCTTTTCCCTTATATCGAGGCGGGTTCAAGCGACCTCTATGTCGTGCCGCGCTACCGTACGGCCTTCCTGAATCCGTTCAGCGAAATTCCGGCCCTCGATATTCTTTGCAGCTATTACACGAAGGACGGCACACCGCTGGAAATGTCGCCGGAATACACGTTGCGCAAGGCACACCGTGAATTGCAGCGCGTCACGGGGCTGACGTTCCATGTGATGGGCGAACTGGAATACTATGTGGTTTCGCCGCTGGAAGATTTGTATCTTGCTGCCGACCAAAAGGGTTATCACGAGTCAACGCCTTTCAACAAGGGTGCGGAACTGCGTGCCACAGCCATGAAATATATAGCCGAAGCAGGTGGACTGATTAAATACGGACACTCGGAAGTGGGCAATTTCACGAAGGACGGAAAGATGTACGAACAGAATGAAATTGAATTCCTTCCCACAACGCTTGAGGATGCCGCCGACCAGCTGATGGTGGCGAAATGGATTATCCGCACGCTGGCCTACGAATACAGTGTGGACGTTACGTTTGCACCGAAAATCACTGTCGGAAAGGCAGGCAGCGGACTGCATGTGCATACGCGCCTGATGAAGGACGGCAGGAATGCGATGGTGAATGCCGACGGAACGCTGTCGGAAAACGCATTGAAGGCCATTGCCGGTTATCTCGACCTTGCTCCTTCGCTGACGGCTTTCGGCAATACGAATCCAACATCCTATTTCCGCCTTGTGCCGCATCAGGAAGCGCCGACAAATATCTGTTGGGGCGACCGCAACCGCTCTGTGCTGGTGCGTGTGCCGCTCGGCTGGAGCGCAGGTGCCAACCACATGGTGTGCGACGCCAATCCGCTGGAAGAACCTTCCAATCTTGATGTCAGCCTGAAGCAGACTGTGGAATTCCGTTGTCCCGACGGCTCTGCCGACATTTATCTGCTGCTGGCCGGGCTGACCGTAGCCGCCCGCCACGGATTTGAAATGGAAAACGGTGTGCAGTATGCGCGCGACCGCTATGTGGATGTCAACATTTTCGATGATAAGCATAAGGATGTTCTGGCACGCCTCAGCCAGCTTCCGGCTTCGTGCGAGGAGTCGGCTGAATGCCTGAAACGGCAGCGTGCCGTCTACGAACGCTATGGGGTGTTCTCGCCGCGCATGGTCGACGGACTGATAAAGATGCTTTCCGACTACCGCGATGCTTCGCTCCGTAAGGAACTGGAAGGCAACGACGAAAAGATAATGGAACTCGTCCGCCGCTATTTCTATTGCGGATAGGACAACGAATTGGATTGGGGGCCGGTGAAACGAAAAAACGGGTAATGTGAGGTTATATCTTATAGTTAAGTTTACGCAACTGAAATCCAAAAGCAGAAGGGCATGAAAAATACACACTCCGGCCTCCAACTTCTTTCCTGTCAGTCGGTTTCCAACGGGGGATTGATAAGATATATTTTCCCGTAGGAACGGGTGAACGAGGTATAAAGCCAACGGTAGAAGTCCACGTTCCGGTAGGCTTCTTCCGGCAGGTAGCCCATGTCGATAAACACGTTTTTCCACTGGCCGCCCTGCGCCTTGTGGCAGGTAATGGAATAGGCAAACTTTACTTGCAGGGCATTGAAATACGGATCTTTTTTCAGCCGCTTGAATTTCTCGCTTTTGCGGGGAATGTCGGCATAGTCCTCCATCACTTGCTGATAGAGCATATTGTTCTGCTCGCGTGTCAGTGCCGGCGTGTCGGTGTAGAGCGCGTCGAGGATGATTTTTGCGTCGATTTCCGTGCCGTAGTCGGGAAATTCCAGTGTCACATCGGCAAAACGGAAGCCGTAGAGATGCGTGAAGTTGGAAATGCGCCGCACGACGGCGATGTCGCCGTTGGCGATAAAGTCGATATTGTCGTATTCTTCCGCCCAGAAATAGTTGTTCTTAGCCACGAGAAGCATATCGCCGGTGGCAATTTCAGCTTCCATATACAGCACACGTCCGCGCACGCCCTGGTTGAACAGCGTGGCGCGCTTGTTGGAGCGGGTGACGATGATGGTTTCGTCCTGCCCGTCGGCGGCATAGCAGTCCGCCACTTTTTCCGCAAGAAATTCGCCTGAAACCACCTCCATATCGTCGAATCCGCTTACGTGGATAGTGGGAGGAGCAAGCTGTCCGGAAGAAAGAATGTTGCGTATTTCCGTAGCATTGTGCAGAATTCCCGACGATTTCTGCTGTCGGGCCACCTCCGTCAGCGTGTAGGTGTATACCTTCAGCCCGTAGCCTTGCAGCACGGCTGCTGACAGTGCCGGACTTTCCGCATAGCCCACCGGAGGGAGCTGTGCCACATCGCCGAGCAGGATCAGTCGGCAGCCCATGCCGTTGTAGACGTAGAGAATCAGGTCGTCGAGCAGACAGCCGCTTCCGAAAACGGCGTTTTCGCCCGGCGTGTTGGAAATCATCGACGCTTCGTCGACGATAAAGAACGTGTCCTTATGATTATTGTGGGCAAGCGAATAGTTGAACGCTTCGGGATTGAAACGCTTGCTCTGGTATATCTTGCGGTGGATGGTGAATGCACTGTGGCCGGAGTAGGAGGCGAACACCTTTGCCGCACGTCCCGTAGGGGCAAGCAGCACCGATTTACGCTCCATTTTCAACAATGCCTTCACCAGTGCGCTCATCAGCGACGTTTTTCCCGTGCCCGCATAGCCGTTCAGCAGGAACACCGAACGAGGGTCGGGGTCCATCACAAACTTGCAGAACGCCGCAATAAGCTCCATCTGTTGCGCATTGGGGTCGTAGGGGAGCTGCCGTAGAATTTCCTCGCCCAACACGCGCTCAATCCCAGTCATACCTACAAAATTACAGAAAACTTCGCAAAACTGCACATCTTCGTTTCGTGTGTGGTGAAAAAATCCCGAGGGAGACTCAGAAGCGCGTTGGCTTTTGGTCTCCCTCGGGTATTTGTTGTGTCTGTTAACTTTCTTAGTCGCGGCTTGCACCGAAGAAACGGAGCAGGTAGAGGAACAGGTTGATGAAGTCAAGATAGAGGCTCAATGCGCCGAGAGTGGCGATTTTACCAGTATTGGCTCCGCCGTCCATCATAATCATCTGTTTGATTTTCTGAGTGTCCCATGCTGTAAGGCCGATAAAGATGCCTACGCCCACGAAACTGATAATCCAGTCCATTGTGCTGCTTGCCAGGAAGATATTGATGACAATGCAGATGAGCAGGCCAATCAGTGCCATGTAGAGGAACGAACCGAATCGTGCAAGGCTGTTTTTAGTGAAATAGCCGTAGATGGTCATTGCTCCGAACACACCTGCCGTGATGAGGAATGTCTGTGCAATCGATGCTCCCGTATATGCAAGCAGGATGACGGAGAACACTACGCCTGTCAGTATGGAATACAGATAGAACAGCAGTGTGGCTACGCCTGAACTGATTTTATGGATGGCTCCGGAAAGGGAAATGACCATGACGATTTGAGCGATGAGCAGTCCCCAGTATACCCAAGAGTGGGTGAGCATATACACCATGATTGATTGTTGTCCAGCAACGAAGAAGGCTGTTGCAGCTGTTACAAGCAACGCCAGGAACATTTTCAGATAAACACGGCGCATTACTTTCGTCAACGTGTTGTCGAGAGCCGGGCTTGTTTGTGTGAATCCGAATTGATTGAAATTGTCCATTGTTTTGTGTGATTAATGATTTTCTGATTATTCGATTATTAGTCTATGTTACAAATGTAATAACAAATATATGGGATAGATAAGTTTGGTAGTTAATATTTATTAACCTTGTGAAAATGCGGAGCTGTGGAGCACTATTTGTCCGCTTTTTGCCGTCTGCGCCGGATGTAGCGGCGCACGATGCCGTAGGCGATAGCGGCTCCGATAATGCCGAAAAAGGCAATGTTGAGCTGCATGCCGTATTCTTCGATTTTCGGGGCGATTTCGTCCTGCGGCAGGAGATAGGCGAGATAGTAGCCCATGCCGACAAGAAAAGAGTTCCAGAGGGCGGAGCCGACAGTTGTATAGAAAATGAATGCCCAGATGTTCATCCGTGCCAATCCGGCGGGAATGGAAATGAACTGCCGTCCGGCTGGGAGCAGTCGGCCGATGAAAGTGGAAATGTTGCCGTTTTTGCGGAACAGGTGTTCGGCATATTCCATTTTCTTCTGGTTGAGGAAGAGCATGTGCCCCCAACGGCTGTTGACGAAGCGGTAGATGACCGGCCGTCCGAGTTTCAGCGACAGGTAGTAGTTGATGATGGCTCCGAGTGTCGAGCCGAGGGTAGTGAGGGCAATCAGCAGCACGACATTCATTTCGCCGTTGGCAGCCTTGTAGGCGGCGGGGGTGACGATGAGTTCGGCAGGCAGCGGCACGACGGAGTTTTCCATCACCATCAGCAGAAAAACCACCCAATAGCTTAAATTGGCCATCGCCCATTCAATAATGCCACCTATATTCATCTGTATGTCTTGTCGTGTAGTGTTTGAGTGCGTAAAGATAGTTCAAAATTCCGATATGACGGAAAAAGCCCGGGGGAAAGTTGTCCTCCGGGCTTTTCTGTTCTGTTGCGTGTGCCTCTACTGGTCGTGTTTGTAGGGGCTGATTTTTCCCGAGAAGGTGATGCGTGTTGAATTCATGTTTGCGCTTACCACAGCGTCGCAGCGGTTGCTTCCCTTCGGGACAGTGAATGTCACGTTGGCTGAAATGGCTGCGCCCATCACCATCATGCTGAATTGCAGGTTGCCTTTCTTGTCATAGTCCACTTCCACGTTCGACGCTTTTCCTTCAAGCGTGATGCCTCCCAGTCCGTTCACTCCGGGACGACCGTTTTCGAATGCCAGCTGTATGGTGGCATCGTTGCCCTGAAGGAGAACGAAGTTGGTGCTGGAGTTTACGTTGACGGTATGGCCATACTGGTCGCGTACGCGGTCGGCGAGTACTACAAACTTACGGCTTTCTACGGCACGTTGCGTAAGCAGGAATGTCAGGGAATCGCGTTTTTCTTCTGCCGCTTTTTTCGCTTCTTTTTCCGTTAGTTCCTGTCCGTTCTTGTCATTTTTTGCTTGTGCCACACCAGTTACACAGAGCATAAGAACGAAAATAGTCGAAATGATTTGCAATAGTTTCTTCATAGTCGTAGGATTTTATAGGAAAACGAATATCGGGTCAGTTTTGTTTATTGTTGAAAGCGCGGATAATGGCGGCAAGGAGCAACGAAAGCATGGAGCCGGAAAAGGAAGTGAGCCACAGCATTTCGATGGCAAACTCAATCGGTGTCGGCAAAAGGCCGTTCTCGATGGCTGTCTTTATGTATTTCGTTAGTTCTGAATCTTTTATCTGTGGCATTTGCTGGTAAAGTTCCAACGCTTTTTCAGCCTGATTGTAGATATAGTCGGGCAATACGTACTCCAAAGTGGCGTAGGTGACAAGCGAACAGATGAGCGAACCGCCGAGAAAAAGGGATATTCCGAGCATCCAAAGCGATGAAAAGTCGGCAACACGCTGGTATTTTTTGTAGATGAAGTTCATTATTCTGTAGATGAAGAATGGAACCCCAAGCATCAGCAGAATGGCGACGAGGGAGAGGAGCGGCACATAGTCGCTCAGCACCGCGCACAGAAAAATGACGGAAAGGTAGACGCCTACAATTACGCCCTTGTTGGCGCCTTCACGATATACTTGTCCGGGAGTCATACGTTTGTCGGTCTAAAAATCAGTTGCGTTCTACATCAAAACCACATTCGCGGAACAGGCGGAAATCGTCGGCTTCGTCGTTGCCCGTTGTTGTCAGCAGGTCGCCAATCATGGCACCGTTCATGCCGCCGCGCAGAATACGTTCCACCGTTGTCCGGGGCAGGCGTGCACGTCCTCCGGCAAAGCGGAGCACTTTGTCGGGCAGGATGAAGCGATAGACGGCCACCGTACGCACAATTTCCTCGTCGCTGATGAGCGGCGTGTGTTCGAGCGGTGTGCCCGGAATCGGGTTCAGCACGTTGATGGGCACGGAGTTTACGCCCATTTCCCGCAATTCGAAGGCCATTTCAAGGCGTTGGCGCATCGTTTCGCCCATGCCGATAATGCCCCCGCTGCACACGGTCATGCCCACTTCCTTGGCCGCTTCGATGGTGCGGCGCTTGTCGTCGGGCGTGTGGGTGGTACAGAGCGTTTTGAAGTAGGCTGCCGAAGTTTCCATGTTGCAGTGGTAGCGTTCCACGCCGGCATCCTTCAGCTTCTGGAGCGTTTCCTTGTCCACCAGTCCCATTGAGGCACACAGCCGTAGGCCCGTCGATTCCCGCAATTGGCGGTAGTCGTCGCAGAACTTGTCGGCATCCTTCAGGCTCACCCGGCGGCCGCTGGTCACGAGCGAGAAACGCTTTACGCCGTATTGGTCGTAAGCTTTTGCCAAGTCGAGCATCCGTTGGGTGTCCACTATTTCATACTGAACAACACCCGTAGCGAAATGTTTCGATTGCGAGCACCATTTGCAGTCCTCACCGCACAGTCCCGAGCGGGCGTTGATGATGGAGCAGGTGTCAATTTTGTCGCCGCAAAATTTTTTGCGTATCTCGTCGGCAGCTTCGCAGAGGGCATTGAGGTCGGCCGTTTCAGCCAGCGCAACCGCTTCATCCAGCGATATTTCCCCGCCGCAAAGCACACGTTGTTTCAGTTCATTTATCATAGCTTTCCAATGTTTCAAGATTACAAAAATACAATTTTTTTCCGAAACCTATTGTTAATTTAAAAAAAGTATGTACCTTTGCAGCCGGGTAAGTCCTATACGGCCAGCTCCCTATGAATTCCCCCAGGTCTTGACCGAAGCAAGGGTAGTAGGTTGTAGCGGCGCGATATAGCCAGCTTGCCCACCTGCCTCTTTAGCTCAGTTGGCCAGAGCACGTGATTTGTAATCTCGGGGTCGTTGGTTCGAATCCGACAAGAGGCTCAAGAAAAGCAACCGGATCCGGTTGCTTTTTTCGTTTATACCTGTTTTTATTCGAGCGACAAATTGATTTGTAAAAAAAGATAATAAATTTGAAATTATATAATTATTTTATATATTTGTAGAATATAGGATGTGGTATAAACTTGAGTACTAACCTTAAATTATTAATCTATGAGTAGAAATTTTCCATTCTCCGTTGGAAGTGCTTTTATTGGGGCGATACATACAGTTATGATGGTACAAACTGTTTCGCATGAGGTTTTTGTGTGGATTTAAAAATTCGGGAAAATGCGACATGTTTCAGTGTTAATTCTTGTCTTGCTATGCTGCTTCATGCCGTTGTGGGGGAGAACGATCACTCTGCAAGGGCGTGTGGTTGATGCCGATACACGTCTGCCTCTTGCCGGAGCTACGGTGGAGGCAGGCGATTCGAAGTCGGGTTGCATTACTGATGCGGAAGGAAATTTTATGCTGTCATTTTCAGGTGAATTGCCGGTGGCATTGACCGCTCGTTACATCGGTTTTTATCCGACTACCCTGACTGTAGGAAGTGCAGACACCTTTGTGGAAATCAAGTTGGAGCAAAACAATACGCTGCCCAATGTGATTGTTTACGGGAGTCGTAACGATGTAGGGACGACTTCTTCGCAGATGAGCGCCGTCTCGCTTTCGGCTGAAGAAATAAAGTCCATCCCTTCGTTTCTCGGCGAACCGGATGTGTTGAAAGGTTTGCAAAAGCTTCCCGGGGTGACGACTGCCAACGAGGGGCAGGCGGGAATCTACGTGAGAGGCGGCAATATTGACCAGAATCTTATCACTCTCGACGGTTCCACTATCTACAATGCCGAGCATTTGAAGGGTTTTGTTTCGGCAATTAACAGTGATATGGTAGACAATGTGACCTTCTATAATGGTGCTTTTCCGGCCCGCTACGGTTCGCGCTTGTCGAGTATGGTTGACATTGGTATAAAAGAGGGCGATTTTCAAAAATATCATGGATTGGTGTCGTTAGGCATGCTGTCGTCGAGAGTTCAGGCGGAAGGTCCGTTGTGGAAAGGGCGTACCTCGTTTAATGTGGGCGCACGTTTCTCTTATTTTGACCTGATTATGATGCCTCTGCTAAAGAGCATGTATCTTCATCCCGACGCATTGAATCCTTATGCCAATATGGATTATTACGACATTTCGGCAAAATTGGTGCATCGGTTTTCCGACCGCGACAAGTTGTCGGCCGTGTTTTATTTGGGGCATGACGTGTGCGACGAGTCGCCGAATGCTGAAACAAATATGACGATAGAGGGTAGCGATCGGACCGACGAGACGCTCGACAGCCGCACGGACAATAGTTGGGGCAACATCGTTTCAAGCTTGTATTGGACTCGTCAGCCGAACAGCCGATTCCTGATTAACAGCAATTTGAGCTTCAGCCGTTATTTTTATAATATAGGACATCGTTCTGAAAACCGGGTTGAAAAGTTGATTGAAAGTCCCGATGGAACAGAAATAACCGTTGGGGAAGGTGATAAACTGCACTTCTGGAAGCGGATTTCGGAAGATTCCAGATTGTCGACAGTCAACAACCGTTCGGAGATAAACGATTGGGCATTTACTACGGATTTCCGCCTGTTCTGTGGCGACAACCATGCTGTACGTTGGGGCGGTAAATTGTCGTATCAGACATTTGAACCGGTAATCGACACTTATACAGCGAAATATGTGTGGGATATAACGGACGGTGGGAAAACGGTTGATGAAAAGAAAGGACAGGCGGGTGACATTCTCCACGTGACAATGGCTTCAGCGTACGTTGAGGACGATTGGACGATTTCGCCGCATTGGAAAGCAAACCTGGGGCTGCGCTATACGCTGGCAGCCACCGAAGGCAAGATTTATCAGCTGTTGGAGCCGCGTGCATCGGTTTGCTGGCTGCTGCGCGACGACATGTCGCTGAAGACTTCCTATTCGCGTACATCGCAAAACCTTCACCGGCTCAATACTACCAACATGCTTTTTTCTACCGACCTTTGGGTGCCAATCACCCGGGATATTCCCTTGATGAAGTCCGACCAGTGGGCTATGGGCTACAACTACGATTTGCCTTATTCGCTGACTTTTACGTTGGAAGGATACTACAAAACGATGGAAAACATTCTGGAGTATCGCGACGGTGCCGGCTATATAGCATCGGCTGACAATTGGCAAAAGCAGGTGGCTGTCGGCGACGGCCGCTCATACGGCGTGGAAGTGATGTTGGGCCGGCAGGCGAAAAACACTAAAGGATGGATTGCCTATACGTGGTCGAAAGCGTTGCGCCGGTTCGACCGTCCGGGAAACGTGATCAACAACGGCGAAGAGTTTTATGCCTTGAATGACCGTCGGCATAATTTCAATCTGTATGTCAGTCACCGTTTTCCGTCGGGGTGGCAGATAGGATCTTCATGGACGTACCAGTCGGGACGTCGTGGAACAATCGCTTCCTTGTCGACCTATGGCGGCAATATGCAGGATTATTCGGGCCTGGACAATGAGTCTTCGTCGGTTTCCTACGGAGAAGTGCTGCGCACCTATGTCTCAGAACGCAATAATTTCATTCTGCCCCCGGTCCACCGTCTTGATTTCAGCGTGTCGTTTTTCTACAACCACAGTTGGGGCGTGAGCGAATTCAATGCGACGATTTACAATCTTTACAACCGCATGAACATATCGAACGTGTATATGAGCTATTCCAACGGGCAGCCGTCGCTGAAAGGCGTATGCATATTCCCGTTCATGCCTTCGTTTGCTTACACACTTAAATTTTAATGACGATGAACCGAAGAAGGAGTCTTATATTTTATACAATTTTTGCTTTGCTGGCAATTTCCTCTTGTGAGGTGGATTTGACAATCGACCAAGAGGATTTGCCCGCCGACATCAGCGTGTTCGGCATTATGTCGCCCGACACTACCATGCAGATATTGGTATCGAAAACGCATCTGTATTATCTTTATGTAGGCAGCCACTACGATATTGGTTTGGGGTCGCAACTTCCCGATGCAACGGTGCATGTTGAGGTCAACGGTAAAGAAGCGGCAGTCAAGTACGATTCGAAGGCTGTCCGTTATGTGGCGGACTGTCGTGCCAATCCGCACGACTATGTGAGGGTGACGGTGGAATCGCCCCGCTTACGTGGTACGTATGGTGAATTTCAAGTGCCGGAAGAGCCGCGGATGGAAGTGCTGTCGATGGAACGGGTGCTCGACGAAATTCCGGGCGGTTCCATGTCATCATCATCTACGGATTCTATGTACGATTCCGATACACTGGCAGTCATCAAACTAAAAATTCAGGATCCTCCCGGAGAGAATTTTTACCGGCTGAGAGTGACGAGTGAAGGGATACGGTCGGGCCGTGTTGAGGCTGTACAGAACCGGTTCACCTCGGGAGATGTTGTTTTCTTCGACGAACGTCTGTTTCGCGGTACGATGAATTTGCCCGCTTATTTCACGAATATTTTCAGCGACCGCTATTTCGACGGGAAAGACTACACACTGACGGTTGAAACGCGTATTCAGAAGAGTTTGATTCCTTTGCCTGACTATGATTTTGAAAAAAAGCGGGTTGTAGTGGAGCTTCAATCGTTGAGTAAGGGACTTTACGACTATCTGAAGGCTGCAGAGGTGTACGATCGTGCCTATAACGATACCACTTACCGCGACGAATTTATGGAAGGCGTAATGATTCCGACGAACATGGTGAACGGAACCGGCGCCGTCGGAGCCTATTCCCGTTGCCGTATGATTCTTGATTTGAAAAAATGACCGGTGCCAGTCGTCTTTTTGACCGTTTTCCCTTACTTTCTGCGTTTTTGGCGGAAGAAGTCGGTCATGAGCTGGGCGCATTCGTCGGCGAGGATGCCGGAGGTGACTTCCGTCTTGGGATGGAAGGGGGAGGGGCAGAAGGTGTGGTAGCCCCGTTTGTCGTCGGATGCGCCGTAGACGATGCGGCTTATCTGACTCCAGCCGAGTGCGCCGGCACACATGAGGCAGGGCTCTACGGTGACGTAGAGTGTGCAGCCGGTCAGATATTTTCCGCCGAGATGTGCGGCTGCCGAGGTGATGGCCTGCATTTCGGCATGGGCGGTCACGTCGGTGAGCGTTTCCGTAAGGTTGTGGGCGCGTGCTATCACTTTTCCGCGGCATACAACTACCGCTCCCACCGGCACTTCGTCGCGTGCCGCTGCCTGCCGGGCTTCCGCCAGTGCAAGCCGCATATATCGTTCGTCGTTTGTTTCCATTTTAGTCCATGTTGTAGGTGAGTGAAAGTACCTGGAATTCCGTGCGGCGGTTAATCTGGTCGGCGGCTTCCTGGTCTTCGGGCGAAAGCTGTTCGATGAATTCCTCCGTCAGCGTGTCGCCTTCCTTAAACTGCGGATAGAGGCGTGCGATGCGCTTTGTCACAGTCTTCGGACGCGATTCGCCGTAGCCGTGGGGTTGCAGGCGGTCGCGGCTGATGCCTTTTTCCACCAGATAGTCGATAACCGACTGTGCGCGGCGTTCGGAGAGCCGCATGTTGTATTCGTCCGTGCCTTTGCGGTCGGTGTGAGAGGCCATTTCGATGGTCACGTTCGGGTTGTCGTTCAGCACCGTCACCAGTTCGTCGAGTGCCGTCTGCGATTCCGGACGGAGGTCTGCCTTGTCGAAGTCGTAGAAGATGTTTTCCACCACCTGCGGCTTATGGATCGCCGGCAGGATGAAGTCCACCCAATAGTTGGCATCCTCGGCCGTCGTGTCGGACACGAATTCCTGCTTCTGGTTCAGATAGCCTTTCGCTCCGGCGAGCATCACATAGCGCACGCCGCGCTGGAGCTGGAACTTGAACGAGCCGTCGTCGCGCGCCACTTCCTTCTGGTTCGAGCCGTCGTTGCCCACGATGCGGATAATGGCGTTGCGCACCGGTTCTTCGTCCTTGTCCATGACCGTTCCTTCAATGGTCACCACGATGGGGTGCATCACGAAGCTGTAGATATGGTCATAGCCGCGAGCGTCGCCGCGGTTGGAGCTGAAAAATCCGTTTTCGCCGTCGGCAAACGTGATGCCGAAGTCGTCGCCGTAGGAGTTTATCGGGTTGCGCATGTTCTCAATCGTCCACGAGTTTTCGCCCGTCTTTACGGCCTTGAAGATGTCGAGTCCGCCCATGCCCGGATGGCCGTCGGACGAGAAATAGAACGTACCGTCGCTGCGCACATACGGAAAGTCCTCGTCGCCGGCGGTATTGATGTCCGGTCCGAGGTTGACGAGCGAGCCCTGGCGTTCCTTCAGCGAGATGCGCCAAATGTCCTTGCCGCCGTAGCCGCCCGGCATGTTGCTCACGAAATAGAGGTATTCGCCGTCGGGCGAAACGGCAGGATGTCCGAATGTGGAAATCGTGTCGCCTGTGATTTCGTATTTCACCGGTGCGCTCCATTTGGCATCTGAGCGCGACGATGTGAATATTTCCACCGACGTGTTGGCATTCGGTTCGCGGCGGGCTTTTGTCAGGTACATCAGTTGTCCGTCGGGCGAGAACGAGATGATGCCTTCGTCCAGTTCCGTGTTCAGGTCGCCTTCCACGGGTTCAGGCCGTTCCCATTCGCCTTTCTCATTCTTTTTCGAAAAGAAAATGTCGCAGTTCTTCATGCCCGTAATCTCGCTTTTCTTGTCGCCCATCGCCTTTTCGGTGGTCGATGTGAAATAAAGCTGGTCGTATTCTGCTCCGAGGAACATTGGAGCAAAGTCGGCACGGCGCGAGTTGAACAATTTGGCGTTCTTCACCTCGTAGCGCGTCGGGTTGTCCTTCCAAATCAACGCCTTTTCACAGCCCTCGATGCCTACCATCGACAGCGAGTCGGTGGGATTCAGCTCCAGAAACGCCTGATACTCCTTGATGGCAGCGGCATATTTGCCCTGACGGTGGAGCGACTGTGCCAGATAGAAGTGTGCCGTGCTGTCGGGGTATTCGTAGCGCAGGGCGTTCTGATAGGCTGCTCCCGCACGGGTCGACATGTTCAGCAGGCGGTAGCAGGTGGCGAGCTGATAGGCCACTTGTCCGCGCAGCGGGCGTTCTTCCTTCTTCCTCAGTTTGTTGTACACCTTTTTGTAGGTGACTGAAGCGTCGTAGTATTCGCCGCGTTCATATTGTTCGTTTGCCACGCTCAGCTTGGCGTTGTTGCAGCTCGTCAGCACTACAGCCACCACGCAAAGCAGCAGAAATATATGTCGTTTCATCCGTCTGTTCACAATTATGCACATTTCTATAAAACATTAACGCAAAGCCGGGTAGTTTATTGTTGGCCGCAGGGAGTGTCTTTGCCGAAAGAATGCGGATAATCGGCTATGGAAACAAAAAGGGCGGAACCGAGTCCCGCCCCCTTGATTTGAAAAAAAGGTTAATGGTGTTATGTTAGTATGCTGTGTTGTTCGGGTCGAAGTTAGCCCAGCCTTCCAACCAGTTTTCTGTGCCGAATGCACCGACATAGGAAACTATTTCCATGCCGCTTACACCGTCGAATGAAGCAGCGTTCATCAGCGGGCTGCCGCTTTGTGGCATGAAGTCGGCGTTCAAGCCTGTCATTGTTGATTTGCCGGTCAAAGCAAGTTCAGACAAAGCAGCCACTTTGTTGCCAACCTGTGAGAGGAAGAATGTAGAAGAGAAGGACGGTTGTGTTTCGTCGTAAATCGGTTTCTTGTTTTCGTCGTAACCTGTTACCAGTTGGTCAACGTATGACTTGTTGGCATCAGAACCGGTGATGTCCATGTCGGCCAACCATACGTTCTGCAATTTCAGCTTGCCTTCTTTAGCCATAGCCGGAGTGTTACCCTTTTCGCCGTCGATAATCACACCGATAGGGAAACCTACTGCCAAAGAGTTGATACAGCTCAAGCGGCTGCTGCGACGGATTTGCATGGCTGACTGGAAGCGGCCGAGAGCAGAACCGTTGTTCGGGAAGTAGGCACCGCCGTTGATGTAGTCAACATCGTTGACGAAGTTGGCGTCAGTAGCTTTCGGGCCGAGGAATGTAACGTTGCTGAATACGGCTGTTGTGTATGGGTCAACTTCTGCACCGTCGGCACAGTTGTCTGATTCGAAACCGTTGGATTGTGATGTATCGGCAAGGCGAGAGTCGCGAACGCTCAAGCAATATTGAACTTTGCCAGAGAAACCGTTGTCGGTATCGAAGTCGTCGTCCCAACCGTTGAAAGCAACAAGGTGCTTGCAGTTTACAGTACCGCCGAACCATTCGAAAGAGTCGTCGTTAGAGTAAGATACCTGAACGTAGTCGATAGTTGTTCCGCTACCGATAGAACCCAGAGTGACACCGTTGATTTCCTTGTCTTTTTCAAACGGGTAACCTGCGAATTCTACGCGGACATATTTCAATACGCCGGAGTTGTCGCTGTCGTCGTTACCGCCGTGTTTAGTGCGCGGACCGCCTTCGATTTGTTGTGTGTTCTGGTTGTTTTTAGCTTTACCGCAGAGAATCAAACCACCCCAGTCGCCCGGTTTGCGTTGTCCGGCAGGAGCGTTGGACGTGAACACGATAGGCTGGCTTGCCGTACCTTCGGCGATGATTTTTGCACCCGGTTCGATGATGAGCGATGCTTTTGTTTCCTTGTCGCCTTTGATGACAGTACCCGGTTCGATGGTCAATACCGAGCCTTCGGCAACATAGATCCAACCTTTCATCAAATAAGTGCCCTTTTTGATTGTCTGATTACCTTTCAAAATGATTTCCTGGTCGCCGTTACCCAGCTCGTTGTTGTTGAAAAGGATGTCGGAATAGACCTTGATACCGCCTTCGAGGGTGTATTCCTTTTCATCGTCACCCGGATTGTCGTTGTTTTCGCATGCTGTGAAACCGGCAGCGCAGATTGTAGCCAATGCCAGCAATGCTGCTTTTCTAAATGAAATCGTTCTCATTTGTAATTGATTTTGTTAATGATGATTGTATATTCAGTTTTTTATGTTTTTAGAATTTGAGTGAAACGCTGAGGTTGAAATTGCGTCCCGGATAATATTTTCTGGTGATTTCTTCCACGTCCTTCATCTGACCGTTGTTGAGGCGGACTGTGTCAAACTGCTTGAAGCAGACCGGCTCGGCCAGAATATCCTTGATGCTGAGCTTCACTTCCACGTATTTGCCCACCTTTTGGGAGAGGTTGAGGTCGATGGTGTTGCGCGGCATTTCGTAGGAGTCGGGAATGGTCACGATGTCGTCCTGTGTCGTACCGATGCTTCGGCCTACGCCCACCAGTCGCTTGCCGATGCGGTTGTAGAGAAGGCTGCCGCTGAAACGGATTCTGTCGTTCTGATAGAAAAGTCCTGTGTTGATGAGGTAGGGCGACTGTCCCTGCATCGGACGGTCGACTTCCTGGTCGCCTTCCGCGAAATCAACGTTGCTCTTGATGATTGAACCGTTGAAAATCAGCGAGAAATCGTCCAATCCCATGAATCCGAGGTTTTTCTTGATGTCGAGTTCCATACCGTAGCTGGTTGCCCCTTCCGCATTCTTGTAGGAGTAGATGAGGTCCGTACCGCCGGCTACCGTGTAGGTCCATTCAATCGGGTTCTTGAAATGCTTGTAGAAAGCTGCGATAGTAATCATTTCGCCGTTCGACGGGTAGTATTCGTAGCGCAGGTCGGCGTTGTGGATGTAGCAGGATGTCAAGTCCGGATTACCCTGCACGCTGCTGGCGAGGTCGAAGTCGTAGTAGACGGAAGATGACACTTCGCGGAATTCCGGACGGTTGACCGACTGGCCGTAGGCAAGACGCAACTGATGCTTCTCGTTGAAACGGTAGGTTGTATTGATAGAGGGGAACAGGTCGTTGTAGTTGTAGAACGTGCTTGTAGGGCTCTGTTCGTAGTCGCGGCTGTTGCTGATGAGTTCCATGCGGTTGTGTTCGAAACGCACACCGGCGTGGATGTTGAATTTACCCAATGGAATGTTGGCCGCTGCATATCCGGCGAGGAGCGTGTTGTTGCCGTCGTAGTTGTTGCGCCATTTTACTTCCTCGAGCAGCGACAGGCCGTCTTCGCCGAAATAGGCTTCATTGCTGAGCAGTTCCGTCAGGTCCATATAGCGGAAATCGTCGGGAAGATTGTTGTTGGCAGGGTCCCAAGTGTAGATATAGCTTCGTGTGCGGTAGCTTCGCGTGCGATATTCACCGTATGCTCCGACGCGGAGAGTCGGCTTGATTTCGCCGAATGTGAATTCGTGCTTGTAGTTGGCCGCTGCCGAAGCGATATTCTCGTTCAGGAACGTATATTCGCGGTTGATGTCGTTGCCGGTTACCAGTCCGAGGTGGTTGGGTTGCAACGCGTCAGTCACCACATAACGGCGGCGGTCAGGCATGTTGCGGTTGGCGTAGGCATATCCTGCGCTCCAGTCCAGATAGTTGGTTTCGTCGATGGTGTGCTCGCCCGTGAATTGTCCGTTGTAGGTGGTGCGGCTGCTGTAGAAATATTCTGCGCTTTGCTCGCGGTCGCTCTGTGCGTTGACACCGCTGCGGTCCGTATAGCGGTCCTTGCCCAACTGGTTAAGAATATTCTTGAATTCGAAACGGTTTTTCCCGTTTGCCGAAATATAGGTCAGGTTGAGGAGAGCGCCCACACGCACGTCGTTCGTGTACTGGTTGTCGACACTGTTACGCAGATAGTTGCTCTTGTCGTTCTCCACATCGTACGCACCGAAAAGGTTGTTAATCATTCCCGTTTGCGTACGGTAGCTGTTGCTGTAGTTTACGGCTCCGATGAGTCCGAACTTGTCGCCCTCGGCAAAATCCTTCGTCCTTGCCACGTTGGCAGAGAGCGAGAAGTCGGAGTACGGAGTAGTTGTTTTTACACTCCAATCGTTGTTAAATCCATTTCCCTGCAAATTAATGCCAGAGCCGAGAGGATTCAGTTTTCCGTTAATGCCTCCTGAATGGTTTCTGAATCCGTTGTCAAATCCAAGGAAGTCAGTAGCACTGCCCTTGATGGTTGTGAAATTCTTGAAATGTGTAGAGCTGTTGATGTTGCCCCCGATTGAAACCGAATAGCTGTTTTCGGTCGGCATGTTTTTCGTGTTCACGAGTATGAATCCCCCGCTGAAGTCGGCCGGATATTCCGGAGCCGGCGACTTGACAATCATAATGTTGTCGAGCTGCGAACTGGGAATGATGTCGAATGAAAATGCGCGGGAGTCGGCTTCCGAACTTGGAACGGCGCTACCGTTCACCCACACGTTATTATAGCGTTGCGACAGACCGCGGACCATGACAAACTTGTCGTCGATGATGCTGATACCCGGAATGCGCTTGATGACTTCCGATGCGTCCTTGTCCTGCGTTTTCTGAATCTGCTGTGAGGAAACTCCGCTCTGAACGGTCGTACTGTTTTTTGTCTTGGCAACTACGGTCGCTTCCGAGTCCTGTTTCGCCTTCGCCGTGATGGTCACTTCGCCCAGCACGTTGTTGTCGGCATCCAGAGCGATTATCCATCCTTCCGTGGCTTCGCTTGTGCTGACCGTCTTGTCGCGGTAGGAAACATATTTGATAATCAATTCCTTTTCGCCTTCCACATTGACTACGAAATTTCCGTCAATGTCGGTGGCTGTTCCTAAATTTGTTCCTGCAACCTGAACTGTTGCGCCAATGAGCGGTTCTTTTGTTTTGGAGTCAACGACAGTACCTCTGATTTCCGCTGCATAGCACGAGGCGCTGAGCAATATCATCCATAATAATAAGTTTACGATTCTCATACTTTCTGTTACTTCTGTTTCTTCATTTTCCGGTGCAAAGTTCCCGTTGTTTTGTAACAGAATGATAACCGCCGCGTCACAAAAACGTAACTAAATTATGTCATTTCAATAACAAAGCGTCCTTCTGAAAAATTGTCAGAAGAACGCTTTACTGTTGATAGTCTGTGTTTTATGAACTAGAAATCGTAGCCGAGTGCAAAACTCCAGCTTTTGTTGCGCATGGTCCAGTCAGGATTTGCTGACACATTCTTGCATCCGGCAAAATAGTGGATGGAGAACAGGTAGCGCTTGTGGAGACGGAAACCGGTACCGAGTTTGAAACCCCAGTCGAATTTCTTGTGGTTCCAGATGTCCTTGCCGTAGAAATCACGTTCGATATGATTTTCGTAGTATTTGCTCGACTGTTGCGGGTTCTTTGCCACTTGCAGATATACTTGGTGGTTCTTGTCGAAGCCGCCCACGCCGAATGCAAAGTAAGGTCCGGCCTCAGCCAACCATTCCAGATTGTCGGTCAGATTGAAGCGGAACGAAGCCATAATCGGAATGTTGAACGAATAGCTGCGGGTATGTCCCAGTTCGTTGTAGAGCGATTGGGAGGCCGATTCGTGGCGCACGATTGTATAGTCGTAGCTTCTGTTTTCAAAAAACAACCCCGGTTGGATAGAGAAGAACTCGCGAACGTTGAGGTCAACTACAACGCCCGTGTTGAAGCCCGTACGCCAGCTGTATGACGTGTTGTCGCTGTAACCCTTGAGCGAACCGCTGCTGTTGGATGTGTTCACACCGAAGCGTATGCCTACGCCGATGGATTTGTCGGGCATTCCCGTGTCGATGAAGTCCGATGCCTGGAGTGTAGCTGTCTGTATAAATATTGCCACCAATAGCAGTGCTATGCCTGTTAATGTCTTTTTCATTGCCATAATGTTTTGATTCGTTGTTTGTCGTTCCGGACAGAAACGCCTGCCGTATTGCAAAGATAATCGTCTGTTTGGATTTTGAACCAGCTTAGCGACAAATAGATGAATTTTTAGTTAATTTTGACAATTGGATATCATTTGTATGTGGGCAGCGAGGTGCAGTCTATTTATATGTGATTAATTACTTTCTGTAATTCTTCCAGAAAACATGCAGCGTGAGCTCCGTCCATTTGTGTATGATGAAATTGGAATGAGATAGTAAGGTGCTTTCTGAAAAGGTGTTTCTTGAATTTTCCCCAAATCAAGAATGGATTGTTGAAAATGCCGCTATACATCCCTATCGCGCCGTCGATTTCAAAATTAACAAGAGCGGATGTTCCAATAACCATACTTTCTGTCAAATCATGGTTCTGACAGGTCTCTGCTACTTGTTGAGTGAGCCGGATATAATCATGATTAAATAGGTTTAGATCTTCTGAAAAAGGAATATCGCAGGAACTTATTTCATTCTTTTTGTTGGCGACTATGGTATTTACGGCAATAGTATCATACTGAATCAGTTTGTTCCTGACCGGAAGCATATAAAATTCCTTGATGCCGGAAGCTGCCTTACCAATGCACCAACATATCAGCATGTTCAGTTTCAGTTTTTCTCTTTTGCTTAATTTGACAAGATTTGTAACATCAAGCGTTTTGAAAAATGTCACCATTGGCATAGGTGCATGCATCCACATTTCGTATGCGTATGCACGTGTAGTCGTTGCTGGATTGATTTCTGTTTTCATCTCTCTCCTAATTTAAGTTTGGACACAAAAGTAAATAGTGTCAAAGACTACGGATTGAACAAAAGAGACATTATACAGGAACGGTGAATAAATCAGAGTATGGTTTGCATATTTCCATTAAAGATAAAGGAGTGTATCCGCTGAATTCTTTAAATTCTCTGATAAAGTGTGATTGGTCAGTAAAGCCGCTTTGATATGCTATCTGAGCTTGACTGATATTTTTCCCTTGTTCCTGTATAAATTTAAGGGCTTTTTGAAAGCGTACGATTCGTGCATATTCTTTTGGATTCATTCCGACAGTGGTAAGAAATATGCGTTCAAACTGTTTTTTACCAAGACAGGAAATGGACGCCAGTTTGGAAATCTGTGTATTGGGGGCTAAATACAATTGATGGACAGCTGCTCTGATTCGGTTAATGTCTGTTTTATGTTTTGGGGTGTAGTTGGACTGTAATTGAGAAATCAGCCATTGTTCGATATAGCTGATACAAATGTTAATTTTTTTACTGTCAAATATTTTAGAGGCAAGACAATTCAATTGGAGGTTTCCTATTTCATAGCCGGATGTTTCTTTGTTATAAAAATGAAGAGTAGGAATGTCAAGAAATATATTTATGGCATAGGGGTGTAATACAGCTACAATCATCTCTATACTATCGTCAGCACTGATATGGGACGAGAAATTGACTTGTCCGCTTATCGTCAGTGTATCTTGTCTCTTGTCTAATTCTGGAATATATAAGGTTGACTTCTTGTGGAATATAATTTGAGGACACCCTATGGGAAATGTGTATGTTTCAATCATTTTGTCGCTTTCAAATGTCCAATAGTACCTGACATAATCCTGCAATAGTTTACATGGCTTATAAAACTTGAATCCGTTTATCATTGTTCTATAGGTGCTTTTCGCGTACTTTTTTGATTGCTTTGTAAATCTCGCTATAAGAATCTCTGCCTTTGTATTTTTCGGCCAGTTCGCAAGCCTTGTCCATCTTCGAGTTGGCAAGCATTTCTTTTACCCATTTGTCTTTTTCAAGATATTTTCGGGTCTTGTTGTATGCAGGAAGATACTGCTTTAATGCTTTTTCTGTTGCGGCGGAATCTTGAAAATGGCGGCACGTATCCTCAAAATGCAACAAGAACCAGTATTCAATTGATTGCAAACTGTCGCATAAAAGGACATTGCCATTGTTGGCATATTTCTTTTTCAATGCCGTCATTTTCTTGTTCTCTGCATCAGAGCGCCTGCTGACATCAGCATCAAAAACACAGATAACAAAAACATCTTCATCAAGAAGTTCCTTTATTTTCTTTTCAATCTTTTCGATGCTGTTGTTTTCAAAAAGGCGTGGCGAGATAGAATACCGATAGCCGAGCAGCTTCTTCAAATGGCTGAAATAGAACAGTTCTGTCAAGCCTTCTCCGACGATATGAATCACTTGCCGGGTGGCCGTGTTTTTCTTTGTTTTTCTCATAACTGGGCAAGTTTATAGGTTGGGAACTGCGCCGAATTTGCCAAACTTATAGGCTTTCTGGAGAGAACTGATTCTGTTTAGCCCCTTGAAATCTGTCAGGGGGTAAAGTTCACTTGAACCGTCTGAATTTTTCTCTGTAAACCAGATGTTGTCTTTTCTAAGCAAATCTTCTTCTCCCAGCAGCCCGTCGTAGTGGGTTGTGAGCAAGAGCTGGGCGTGGCCGGACTCTTTCAGGAAGCGTTCGATGATATATTCTGTCAATTTCGGATGAAGGGAAGATTCAATTTCATCCACTGCAAGGAAAGCATTTTTTTCAAGACATTTTTGTATTTGAGCGGCTAAGCCGAATGTGCGTACGGTTCCGTCTGATTCAAACAGTTCAGGAAACTCATAATAATCATCGTCGCCATCTTCGGTAGAAACCTTGTGTTGATATACGGTATAATTAATTGTTCCTTTTGTTGAGTCCTGTTCTTTGGACGTAATATTGGAGATGTTGAAGTCTGCTTCTTGCAGATATCTCAGAATAAAGTCTTTCGCGGTTTCTTCTTTAATTGATTCTTCGGCATAGCGGTTCAATGATGATGTGGGTACAATCGCTGGCATGACCTGATTTGTCAGGTACTGAAGGACTGCTTCCATTTCTACTATATGGGTGTTTACCTGCATATAGGCTGCGAATACAGACATATTATGCAGACATTTAAGTGTAATCTCCTCTTTGACTGCTTGTGAAACCTTGATTTTCTGTCCGAATTTGATGACAGAAACGTTGTTCTCGGTTGTCCTTTCAAAAATAGTGGCAGGTTGCTGGCTTGGATAGTAAATCAAAGTTTCTTTTGCGACATGCGATCTGTCTAATGCTGCGGAATAGACATAACGTGTAGCTTTTTCTCCATTCATTAAATAAAAGGAAATCGAGTATTCTGACAATTGTTTGGGGGTAGTTTTGTTAAGGAGAAACGGAATAATTTGGATTTGCTCCGCTTTGTTAAGTGGAGTATAGGTTATAAATGATTTAATAAAATCACATATCTTGATGATGTTGCTCTTTCCCGAAGCATTCGCTCCGTAAACGACAGCCACTTTCAACAACCTCACATCGCTGCCTAATTCGACAACGTGGTATGATTCCATATCCTTGCTTTTGTCAGCCTCAAAACTTAATATGGTTTCGTCTCTGAAAGAGAACATGTTCTTGAATTTAATTTCTGCTATCATATGTATGTGATTTTTGCAAATATAAGAAATAAATTCTGATTTTTCGGTTGTCAGATTCTTTAATTCGCAATTTATGTGCAAATATATGAAACTAATGGTGTACTGATGGGCTTGGCTGAGAATATTCTGCTTGGAGGAAATATCTGAAGATTGCTATTGTCAGACTGTGCATATTTATATTATCTTTGCAGAAAGCAATGATAATGACTATGAAAAAAATTCAGATAACATCGTTGGAAGCGATTGCCGATGCTACCCGTGAGTTTGTTGAAGCAATGGGCGACTATACGGTTTTCGCGTTCTATGGCAAAATGGGTGCCGGCAAAACTACGTTTATCAATGCGCTTTGTGCGGAATTGGGTGTGACCGACATCACTAACTCTCCTTCGTTCTCCATCATCAACGAATATCGTTCGGACACTACTGCCGAATTGATCTATCACTTCGACTGCTACCGTCTGGAAAACATTGACGAAGCCTATGACATCGGTGTTGAGGACTATTTCGATTCTGGTGCCGTATGCCTGATAGAGTGGCCGGAACGTGTGGAAGAACTTCTTCCGGAGGACACGGTGCGTGTGGATGTCGTGGAAGACGAGAACGGACAGCGTTCGCTCACGCTGACTTTCCCGGGCGAATAACGGACTGTTGCCATGGTGTTTGCCACGTGGTTCATTTGCGGGGTTTTTGCCGTGACCGGCTTGCTGTCGGTACTGGCGGCGGTGTTCAACTGGGAATGGTTTTTCCAGACTTCGAATGCCCGCATGCTGACGGGGAAAATGCCGCGGCTCTATGCGCGTATCATTTATTTTGTTATCGGATGTCTGATTCTGCTGATGGACAGTGTCGTTCTGCGTGAGGCACTGGCCCTGTAGCAGTCGTGACGTTTTTTCACTATGAAAACTATCGGAATACTTTCAGATACACATGCCACTTGGGACGAGCGTTTCGAGGAACATTTTGCCGGATGTGATGAAATCTGGCATGCGGGCGACATCGGCTCGGAGGAGGTCATCGACCGTCTGGAGAAGCTGGCTCCCGTGCATGCCGTTGCCGGAAACATCGACGGGATGGTGTTGCGCCGCCGATTCGGACTGGAGCAGGAATGGGTGACCGACGGTGTGAAGGTCTACATGACCCACATTGGCGGCTATCCCGGGAAATATGCCCCGGGTGTTAAATTCAAGCTGGAAACCCGCCGTCCGAAAATCTTTGTTTGCGGCCACAGCCATATTCTGAAAGTGATGTACGACCGCGAACTTAATATTTTGCACATCAATCCCGGTGCAGCCGGCGTTTACGGCTGGCAGGCAGTGCGTACGCTGATACGCCTGAAAATCGAGGCCGGCGACATTAAGGACCTGGAGGTGGTAGAACTTGCCAAACGCGGTAAGTTGATTTAGTGCAGGCGCGTAGTGTCGTAGATATACGGCTCTTTCAACGGGAGTTTGAACGGTATGTGCTTGTCAATGTTTTTCAGATATTCGGCCGCTTCCTCCATTGTGTCGAATCCTTCCGCTACCACGAAGTAGTTCATGTCGCGGTCGGTAATTACATACGACTTGCAGTTGCTTTTCCGCAGGCGGTCGCAGAAAGCCTTGGCGTTGAACTGTTGGCGCATGGCTCCCACCACTACATTGTATTTCTTCAGCGGTATGTCGTTGCCGTAGAACATCCAGGCATAGTTGCGCGAAGTGCGAATGGAGTCTTCGCCTACATTGGTCAGGCGCGGTTTCTGCTGTTCAATCACCTTATTGTAGATTTCCTTTTCTTCCGCTGTCAGGGTGGAATCCGTTTTTTCCTGTTTGCTCTGTATGGCCGCAACATACGATTTGCGGTAGTTCTCTTCCGTGGTCTTGCATGCGGAAAGAATGAGCAGGAGGGCAAAAATCCATGTCAGTCTTTTCATAACGGTCTTTGTTTTGGTTCGACATCCAATAGTCGTTTACAAAAATAAGCGGTTGTTTCTGAAAAAGAAACAACCGCTCCGCTTTTTTCTAAAAATTTTTCGGTTTAGTTCGCCGGTTTTTCGTAGCCCGGAATGTCTACCAGCTTGACATGGAATATCAGGTTGGAGTAGGGCTTGATTGAGCCGTAAGTCACGTTCTTGTATCCGTATTGATAAGGAACGATGACTTCGCAAGAGTCACCCACGCGCATGTTGGTCAGGGCAATTGTCCAGCCTTCGATAACGTCGGTCACTTTCGTGCGGTAGATGCTGTCGGCAGGCGAAGTGTTTAGGTAGGAAGAATCGAAAGCCACATCGTCGTAGGTCCGTCCGATGTATTTCACATCAACAGTCGAAGAAGTCAGCGGTGTGAGGTTGCCTTCCGTTTTTGAACGGTCGTTCAGGTAGCGGATAAGCACATACGCATTGTGGTCGAATTCCGGAGTTACCTTGTTGTAGTAGGGTGTTCCGTCGTCGTTCTTCTTCGCAATCTGTTCTTCCAGCCATGCCTGGTTGCCTTCACGCCATTCTTTATAGTATTCCCATGCGTCGGTCACCGGATCGAGCTTGCACGAAGGGATGACAGCAGCCAGCAGTAGAATAAAAATTATCGGTAATTTTCTCATTTTTATTGTATTGTAAATTTAGCAGGCTTTAGCCTTGGTTTAAAATTCAACAGTCGGTGCCTTTTCCGCTCCTTCTTCAGCAGAGAACTGCGGTTTGGCGTCGAATCCGAACCAGCCGGCATAGATGACCGTCGGGAACTTCTTGATGGCAACATTATAGTCGCGCACGGCTTCCGTGTAGCGTGTGCGTGCTGTGGCTATTCTGTTTTCGGTGCCTTCAAGCTGTACCTGCAAGTCGCGGAAATTTTCGTTGGCTTTCAGGTTCGGGTAGGATTCCGTCACGGCAAGCAGCGATTTGAGCGCATTCGACAAGTCGCCCTGTGCTTTCTGGAATTTTGCCATGTTTTCTTCAGTCAGTTGGTCGGCAGAAAGCGTGATGGAGGTGGCTTTTGCGCGTGCTGCAATCACATTTTCCAGTGTCTGCGATTCGTGTTCGGCATAGCCTTTCACCACATTCACCAAGTTAGGGATGAGGTCGGCACGGCGCTGGTATTGTGTTTCCACTTCCGCCCACTTCTGGTCAACAGTCTGCTGCTTTTCAACAAGCGAGTTGTAGTTGCATGAGCTGAGCGAGCCAATCATCATGATGGCTGCGAACAATGTCAGGACTTTCGTTTTTAAATATTTCATAGTTATAAAAAATTAGAGAGAGGATAATTATAGCGTTTATTAGAGCAGCTTTTTGAGCAACTCCTTCATGCTGACTTCCTTGTCGATGATGGATTGAAGCTCGTCGATGCTGACGCGTTTCTGCTCCATCGTGTCGCGGTGGCGGATAGTCACGGTGTTGTCTTCCAATGTCTGGTGGTCAACAGTGATACAGAACGGTGTACCTACTGCATCCTGACGGCGGTAGCGCTTGCCGATAGAATCCTTTTCGTCGTATTGTACCTTGTAGTCGAACTTCAGCATGTCCACGATTTCGCGGGCTTTGTCAGGCAGACCGTCCTTGCGTACGAGCGGCATAACGGCAGCCTTGATTGGAGCCAACGGAGCCGGCAGGTGAAGCACAACGCGTGTTTCGCCGTTTTCGAGCTTTTCTTCTTCGAATGATGAAGCGAATACGGAAAGGAACATACGGTCAACACCGATAGATGTTTCAATAACGTACGGAGTGTAGGATTCGTTCAGTTCAGGATCGAAATATTGGATTTTCTTGCCTGAGAACTTCTCGTGGTTGCCGAGGTCGAAGTTTGTACGGGAGTGAATACCTTCCACTTCCTTGAATCCGAACGGCATGAGGAATTCGATGTCGGTTGCGGCGTTGGCATAGTGAGCCAGCTTTTCGTGGTCGTGGTAGCGGTATTTTTCGTCACCGAGGCCGAGAGCCTTGTGCCATTTCAAGCGGGTTTCTTTCCATTTTGCAAACCATTTGAGTTCTTCACCCGGACGAACGAAGAACTGCATTTCCATCTGTTCGAATTCGCGCATACGGAAGATGAACTGGCGTGCAACGATTTCGTTACGGAATGCCTTACCGATTTGTGCGATACCGAACGGAATGCGCATACGGCCTGTTTTCTGTACGTTCAGGTAGTTTACGAAGATACCCTGAGCCGTTTCCGGACGGAGGTAAACCTTCATGGAACCGTCGGCAGTACTTCCCATTTCAGTAGAGAACATGAGGTTGAACTGACGAACTTCTGTCCAGTTCTTGGTTCCAGAAATCGGACATACGATTTCGTAGTCGAGGATGATTTGGCGGAGTTCTTCGAGGTTCATGTCGTTCATCGCAGCAGCGTAGCGTTCGTGCAGCTCGTTGCGTTTTGCCACATGTTCGAGAACGCGCGGATTTGTTTCGCGGAACATTTTTTCGTCGAAGCTGTCGCCGAATTTCTTGGCAGCCTTAGCCACTTCCTTGTTGATTTTATCGTCGTATTTTGCGATTTCGTCTTCGATAAGGACGTCGGCGCGGTAGCGTTTCTTAGAGTCACGGTTGTCAATCAACGGGTCGTTGAAAGCATCAACGTGTCCGGAAGCCTTCCAGATAGTCGGGTGCATGAAGATAGCAGAGTCAATGCCCACAATGTTTTCGTTCAATTGTGTCATTGCATCCCACCAGTAGCGTTTGATGTTATTTTTCAATTCAACGCCGTTCTGACCGTAGTCGTAAACAGCTGAAAGTCCGTCGTAGATTTCGCTGGAAGGAAATACGAATCCGTATTCTTTTGCGTGAGCGACAATCTTTTTAAACAAATCTTCTTGTGCCATTTTTTATTGTAGTTTCTGTTTTCTTATTCTTGTGATTGGGGAGGTTGCCGCATTGGGCGGGACAGCTCTCGGAATCGGTCGGTGAATTCGGGCTGTCGGCACGCAGAATTGGCATTCTCCACGATTTTAAAGTGCAAAGTAAATGATTTTTTTCGATTTTATTCTTATTTTTGCAAGAGCAAAACCCTGAAATTGTAAATATTTGGTAAATAACACCCTTTTTTAACGACTAAACGCATTCAGGGGCAAGGATATCCATCGTAAATTTTTGAAATGAAAGACGAAAATATTGAAGAACTGGATGATGCAGCAGATGTTGCGGGCGAAGCTTCGTTGCATTCATCCTATCAAGTGCCTAAAGAAAAAAATATGTACCTGTCGGGAATGTACCAGAACTGGTTTCTCGACTACGCTTCGTATGTGATTCTCGAACGTGCCGTGCCTCATATCCTCGACGGACTGAAGCCGGTGCAGCGGCGTATTCTGCATTCGATGAAGGAAACCGACGACGGACGTTTCAACAAGGTGGCGAACATCGTGGGACATACGATGCAGTATCACCCTCACGGTGACGCTTCCATCGGCGATGCGCTCGTGCAGCTCGGACAGAAGGATCTGCTTGTGGAATGCCAGGGTAACTGGGGTAACATTCTTACGGGAGACAGTGCCGCTGCTCCCCGTTACATCGAAGCACGTCTGTCGGAATTTGCGTTGGAAACGGTGTTCAATCCGAAAACGACGGAGTGGACAATGTCCTACGACGGACGAAAGGCGGAACCGCTGATTCTGCCGGTGAAGTTCCCGTTGCTTTTGGTGCAGGGTGCCGAAGGTATCGCAGTCGGACTTTCGTCGAAAATCCTTCCCCATAACTTCAACGAACTGCTGGATGCAGCCATTGCCTATCTGCGTGGCGAAGAGTTTGCGCTCTATCCCGATTTCCCGACGGGAGGCTATATCGACGTGTCGAAGTACAACGACGGCGAGCGCGGCGGTTCGGTGCGCGTGCGTGCCAAGATTGAAAAAATCGACAATAAAACGCTGGAAATTACCGACATTCCTTTCGGAAAAACAACCGGAACGCTTATCGAGTCGATAATCAAGGCACAGGAAAAGGGAAAAATCAAGGTGCGCCGTGTGGATGACAATACCGCGGAACATGCCGACATTATCGTGCATCTGATTCCGGGCACGTCGAGTGACCGTGCCATCGACGCGCTCTATGCGTTTACCGACTGTGAAGTCAGCATTTCGCCCAACTGCTGTGTGATTTCCGAACAGAAGCCGCTGTTCCTCAAGGTGAGCGACGTGCTTCGCAGCAGTGTCGACAATACGAAGGAACTGCTGCGCCGCGAGCTGGAAATACAGCGTGGCGAACTGATGGAAAGCCTGCTCTACGCTTCGTTGGAGAAAATCTTCATTGAAGAACGGATTTACAAGGATAAGGAATACGAACAGAGTGCGAACCTCGATATGGCAGTGGCTCATATTGACAAGCGTTTGACCCCCTATAAGGCTGATTTTGTGCGTGAAATCACGCGCGACGACATTCTTCGCCTGTTGGAAATTAAGATGGGACGTATCCTGCGTTTCAACAGCGAAAAGGCCGACAATTATATCGAGTCGCTGAAGGAAAAGGTGAAGGAAATCGACCATCACCTGGCTACGCTCGTCGACTATACGATTGCCTGGTACGAAAAATTGAAGAAGAAATACGGTGCCGCCTATCCGCGCCGTACCGAAATCCGCAGTTTCGACAATATCGAGGCTGCGAAAGTGGCGGAAGCCAACGAAAAGCTGTATATCAACCGCGAGGACGGCTTTATCGGTACGGGATTGAAGAAGGACGAATTTGTGTGCAACTGTTCGGACATGGACGACATCATCGTCTTCTTCAAGGACGGAAAATACAAGGTGGTGAAGGTGGCCGACAAGCTGTATGTGGGCAAGAACGTGCTGTATCTCAACGTGTTCAAGCGCAACGACCAGCGCACTATCTACAACCTTGTCTATCAGAACGGCAAGGGCGGAACAACCTATATGAAGCGTTTTGCCGTGACGGGCATCACCCGTGACAAGGAATACGACATGATGCAGGGCGAGAAGGGGTCGAAAATCTGGTGGTTCTCGGCCAATCCTAACGGTGAGGCGGAAACTCTCCGCGTGACGCTGAAGGAAAAGCCTCGCTTGAAAGTGCTCCAGTTCGACATCAGCTTTGCCGATTTGGCCATCAAGGGCCGTCAGTCGCTGGGCAATATCGTGACGAAAAACGAGGTACACCGCATTTCGCTGAAGGAGCGCGGCGTTTCGACGCTTGGCGGACGTGAGGTGTGGTTCGATTGGGATGTGCTCCGCCTGAACTACGATGGCCGCGGCCAGTCGTTGGGCGAATTCAACCCGACCGACCAGGTGCTCGTCATACTGAAGAGCGGCGAGTTCTACATGAGCTCATTCGACTTGAGCAACCACTACGAAAACAATATACTCCGCATTGAGAAATACCGCGACGGTGTGGTGTGGACAGCCGTACTCAACGATGCCGACCAGGGTTATCCGTACATCAAGCGGTTTACGTTTGAGCCTTCGTCAAAGAAGCAGAGCTTCATCGGCGAGAATCCGAATTCGGAACTGCTGTTGCTGACCGACGATGTGTATCCGCGTGTGAAAGTGACGCTTGGCGGTGCCGATGCCTTCCGCGAGCCGTTGATTATTGATGCGGAAGAGTACATCGGAGCGAAGAGCTTCAAGGCGAAGGGTAAACGTCTGACTACGTTTGCTACTGAAAAAATCGAATGGATTGAACCGCGTGAGGTGCCGGAAGAAGAATTGCAGCAACCTGATGTGGATTTGGAGGTAGAAACGGCTGAGGAAGAAGTAATCAATCAAAATGACGTGCGCGACGAACTGACCGGCCAGCAACGTCTGTTTGTCGACGAACTTTAATCATGACGGAATGCAGATGAAGGCAAGAAAATGGCTGAGTGTGTTGTTTGTGTTGTTGGCGGCGGTATCCGTAAATGCTGCCGAGGGCGACACCACACTGCTGCGTCTGCGCCAGTCGGCTGTGACGTTCGACATCGGCAATACACGAAACCATGACACGTATCTCAGCATTCTGCCTTATTCCGGGCGGCACATGCGGCTGGGCTATGAATTCATGCGGGCTTCGCGCCGGCATCCGTTGCAGTGGGTACATCAGGTCAATGCCGGATTCAGCTACGATTCGCCTGTCAATCCTGCGGGCAACAACAAGATGCACACGGTGCTTGCCGATATCGATTGGGGAATGATGTACCGTTGGAATAATGTCTTTGCCGACGGTCTGAATCTGTATGCCGGAGGTAATCTTGCGTTTGAAGGCGGATGTACCTATAATCCGCGCAATTCCAACAATGTGGCTTCGCCACATATTTATCTGAATGTCGGGTTGACGGGTATGGCGGTCTACCGTTTCAAGGTGGGCAGGCTTCCGGTGACGGCCCGCTATCAGCCTACAATACCCGTTGTCGGTGCATACTATCTGCCGGAATACGACCAGAGCTTTTATGAAATATATCTCGGAAACTACTGGAACACTGCCACTTTCGGCTGGTGGGGCAACCGTTTCGACATGGAAAACCTGCTGACGCTCGATTTGCACCTCGGCGCCACGGCGTTACGTATCGGTTACCGCCATAATTGCACTACGTTGTGGGCGAAAAATATCAGCGTGCGCAAGTCGGTCCATTCGCTGGTGCTGGGTGTGGAATGGGAATCGCTCCGCATCCATCCCGTAAAAGGTCTGCCGGCTAAGGCGAAAATGATTTCAGCCATGTATTAAACCCTCTACTTCTATGAAACGGATTCTATTCTACCTATTGATGACGATTTCTGCCGTGGGCGGACTTGTTTCCTGCCACGACATTCCGGAATATGCCGACAATCCGCAGGGCAATTTCGAGGCCTTGTGGACGATTCTCGACGATCATTATTCGTTTTTCAGCTATAAGGACATCGACTGGCAGGAAATGAAAGAGAAATACGGGGCGAAAATCAGTCCTACGATGACGGATTACGAACTGTTTCGCGTGTGCAGCGACATGCTGAAGGAATTGAAGGACGGACACACGAACCTCAGTTCGTCGTTCGACTATTCCCGCTACTGGATTTGGGAGCAGTATCCGCAGAACTATGACGAACGGCTCATTCAGGAGCATTATCTCCATTTCGACTATATGAGTGCCAGCGGCATCGACTATCAGATTCTTTCCAACAATTTCGGCTATATGCACTACGGGTCGTTTTCGTCGACAATCGGCGAGGGCAACCTCGACATGATTCTGGCATATCTGGCTCCTTCCGACGGGCTGATAATTGACGTGCGCGACAATGGCGGCGGTATATTGACCAATGCTGAAACGCTTGTGAAACGCTTTATCGACAGCCGTATACTTGCCGGCTATATTACACACAAGACAGGACCGGGCCACGATGAATTTTCGGAACCCTATGCCTACTATCTTGACCCTGCACCGTCGAACCGTGTCCGCTATACGAAGCCGGTGGTGGTGCTTTGCAACCGTGCTACGTTCAGTGCTGCCAACAATTTCGTGTCGATAATGAAAAGTCTGCCGAATGTGCGCATCGTGGGCGACATTACAGGCGGCGGTTGCGGAATGCCGTTCACTTCCGAATTGCCCAACGGTTGGGGTATTCGTTTCAGTGCCGCGCCGATTTATGATTCCGACGGCAATCTGACAGAATACGGCACGGCCCCCAGCGATGGCTGCAAGCTCGATATGACCGACACCGACAAGGCACAAGGAAAGGACACGATACTCGAACGCGCCTTCGAAGTTCTCGAAGAAATGTGCAACGGGATTTAGGTTATGGGTTAGCGGTTAGGATTTATAGTTGAGATTACAATTTGTGGACAAAATAAAAAGGAGCACCTTGCGATGCTCCTTTTGTTGTATGTTAGCGGATGGTATCCGTTGTTTATTTCACTACTTTGAAAGTGTAGGCTTTGTTGCCGTCGATTACGCGGATGATGTACATTCCGTTAGCATCGGCGTTGAGTGAAACAGTTCCGTTGGCGTTGTTCACCTTGTTGACAAGTGCGCCTGTTGTGCTGAACATTTCAACTGTTGCATTCTGCAAGCCGCCGAGAACTACATCGAAGCCGTTGGCTGTGTTGAGAACGAAGCAGTTGCTGCTTTCTACAACAGATACAGAAGATTCTTCTTTTCCAACGAACTGGAGAGTCATTGCCTGGTTCATGACACCTTCGCTGTCCTTGATAAATCCGGCAGGAAGTTTAACGAAGTAGTCGACACCGGCTTCAAGTTTGATAGGCTGAACAAAACCTTCGCCGTATTCGTCTTGTGGGAATACTGAAACTGTTTTCTTGTCAGCAGAATTGTTGACTGCTATCCAGCCGAAATCTTCTACCGGTTCGCCGTAGATTTCCGAATTTTTGGAAACGCTGATTTTCGGGAGAGAGTTTTCTACAGTGGCTTCTGTCGGGAAAGTGATTTCGATTGTGCCAAGTTCAGTCAGTTCTGATTCTGTAGCCGGTGTGAAGCTGTCCGGGAAGAAAATAGGTGCTTCGGTGTCTACCAAGTTGGAGAATTCAGAGCCCCAATAAGAAGATTTGTATGCATCGAGACGGCCTTTAGGAACGGAAACTGTTACGTTGTCACGATCGATGTAACCGAATGGGTGGTCACTTTCTTCGTAGAAATCCAAGTAAGCCGGTTCTGCGCCAAGACAGTGGACTTCAGTCAACGCTTTGTTGAGGAAGAATGCATGGAATCCGACATATTTTAGTGTTGTCGGCAATGTTACGGATTGGAGTTGCTCACACTGTGCCATAACACCGTCGTAAAGCGTTGTCATGCCTTCCGGGAAAGCAAATGTTGTGAATTTTGTGCCGGCAAGTGCCTGTTCGCCCATAAAGAGGAGAGAAGCCGGAGTGTTCATTTCTGCAAGAGTAGAGAATGTGAATGCGAAGTTGTCAAAAGCACGCATTGTTTCCGGCAAGGTGAGTTTTTGGATTTGTGCACCATAGAAAGCACCGCCGCCAATACCTCTACATTCGTCAAGCACTGTATATTCAGTAGCACCCATTGTTGGGTATGCTGCGAGGATGATGCCGTCTTTTGTATATACGACACCGTCAACAGCCTTGTAGTTTGCGTTTCCTTCAGCTACGGTAAAGGCTGTAATTTGAGTTTGACCGAAAGTGGCATTGCCAATTGATTCTACATTGGCAGGAATATTGACACTTGTCAAGCCTGCTTGGAGGAAAACATTGTCTTCAAGGGTTTTCAGTGATTCCGGCAATACAATTTCAGTCAGTTTTGAACATTGGCGGAAAGCACCGTCGTATAATGTTTCCAGACCTTCGTTAAGAGTAACTTTTGTCAACTGTTCGCAAAGTTGGAAAGCGTTGTCACCAATGCTTTTGCAAGTAGCCGGGATAGTGATTTCTGTCAGAGGCACTTTGTAGAATGCTCCATTGCCGATAGATGTATACTGGCCTTTGATTTCGATGTTAGTCATTGAGGAGTTGCGTGCGAAACAGCTTTCCGGAATAACGGTTACACCGGCAGGAATAACAACATTGTTCAAAGCGTCGTTGTAGGCAAGTGCATAACGGCCAAGAGTTGTGAGGGTTTCAGGAAGAATAATTTCAGTCAGGGCATCGTTTGTGTAGATGGCTGTTTCTTTCAGTTCTGTTAAGCCCTCAGGAAGAACAAGTTTTGTTAGGTCTGACCATTTGATAGCTTCTTCTTCCACTGAAGTTACGCTGTAGGTTTTTCCTTCGTTTACAACTTCGGAAGGAACTGTCAGTTCAGTAGCAGTCAATTCATCGGTAAGTCCGCTGAGGCCGACTGTTGTTTCACTTGTGACAACGTATTCCACATTGTCTACTACAAATGTTACGGCATCCTGTGCAAAAGCAGCAGTTGTCAGTGATGCAGCGAAGAATAGAGTAAAAATCTTCTTCATAAAAACAAAGTTTAGTGGTTAGTATTGCAAATATATGCATTTTATTTCAAAAATGCATAAAATAGCTACCATTGTTTAATTTTTGATTCGGAAAAGTTGTCAAATGAAAACAAAAATGCCGTTCTTCGTTAAAGAAAGAACGGCACTTTTCATGCTTTGTTCAAGAGCCGGGTGGCTCTTGGTGTATGTGTTTATTTCAAGCCTTTGTCGCGGAGCAGAGCGTCGGCATCCGGGCGGTGTCCGGCAAAGCCTTCGTAAAGTTTCATAGGGTCTTCGTCGTTACCTGATTCCAACACGTGTTTCAAACGGGCTGCTGTTTCAGGATTGAACACGCCTTCCTTCATGAACACTTCGTAGCCGTCGCAGTCAAGCACCTGTGCCCAAAGGTAGGTGTAATAGCCGGCAGCATATTGGTCGCTGCTGAAGATGTGGTTGAAGTAAGTAGAACGGTAGCGGTAACCGATTTCTTCCGGCATGCCGAGCTTCTTGGATACGTTGGCCTCAAATTCGGCAACATCCACATCCTTACCGTCGTTGAGCTTGTGCCATTCAATGTCGAGCAGAGCGGCACCGGCAAGTTCTGTGTTGACAAATCCTTGGTTGAATTTGCTGGATTCGATGAGTTTGTTTACCAATTCGTCAGGAATTACTTCGCCTGTCTTGTAGTGGCGGGCATATACTTTCAGCAATTCCGGTTCGAGCATCCAGTGTTCGTGGAGCTGTGACGGGAATTCAACGAAGTCGCGGTCTACGTTTGTACCTGCGTTGCCTTTATATTGTGTGCGGGTGAGCATTCCGTGGAGACCGTGGCCGAATTCGTGGAACATGGTTTCCACTTCGTCGAGAGTCAGCAAAGAAGGAGAGTCGGCTGTCGGTTTGGAGAAGTTGCCCACGTTGTAGACAATAGGACGAACGTCTTTTGTTCCGTTAGCTTCCTGGTAAACAAACATCCATGCGCCCTGGCGTTTTCCGCCGCGTGCGTAATAGTCGGTCATGAACATGGACAGGTGTTTGCCGTCCTTGTCAAGAACTTCGTACACTTTTACATCCGGATGATAGACAGGCACGTTGTTCACTTCCTTGAATGTGATGCCATAGAGACGTTCAGCCATGGTGAAAATACCCTTGCGTACGTTTTCGATAGGGAAGTAGGCACGCACATCGTTTTCGTCGAAGTTGAATTTTTCCTTCTTTACTTTTTCTGCATAGTAATAGTAGTCCCAAGCGGCGATCTTGAAGTTTCCGCCGTGGTTGTCCACATATTTCTGCATGTCGGCAATTTCTTCGTGGGCTTTTGCTACGGCCGGTTTCCATACCTTGTAGAGGAGTTCTTCAGCGTCTTCAACGGTCTTAGCCATTACGTTGTCCATCTGATAGGCAGCAAAGCTGTTGAATCCGAAAAGTTTTGCCTTTTGAAGGCGGAGTTTCAGAATTTGGTTGATGATGGCCTTGTTGTCGTTCTCGTCGTTGTTGTTGGCGATGTTGGTGTATGCCTTATACATTTTTTCGCGAAGGTCGCGGTTGTCGGCATAAGTGAGGAACGGCAGACGGCTCGGAGCGTGGAGTGTGAACACCCATTTGCCTTCCTTGCCCATAGCCTTTGCTTCTTCAGCCGCTACAGCGATGCTTGATGCAGGAAGTCCGGCAAGGTCCTTTTCGTTGTCAACCACCAATGTCCATTTGTTGGTGTCCTTCAGAATATTGTCGCCGAATTGCAGGCAAAGTTTTGAAAGCTGGTCGTTGATGTCCTTCAGTTCCGCTTTCTTTTCTTCGCTGAGCAAAGCACCGTTGCGTGCAAAATCCTTGTAGTATTTTTCGAGCAGACGAAGCTGCGGAGTTGTCAGATTGAATTTCGCGCGGTTGTCGTAAACGGACTTGATTTTTTGGAACAGTCCTTCATTCATCTTGATTTCGTCGCTGTGGGCAGCCAGCATCGGGAATACCTGTGCGCCTACTTTCTGGAATTCTGGAGTGGAAACCACTTCGTAGAGTCCGCTGAACACGTAAGAAACCTTTTCGAGCATTTCGCCGCTGTTGTCGAGGGCTACGATAGTGTTTTCGAAATCAGGCACGGCGCGGTTGTTGACAATCGCTGCGATTTCCTGATTGTGTTGTGCGATAGCCTCCTCAAAAGCCGGCATATAGTCGGCAATCTGGATTTTTTCGAAAGGAGGGATGTTGTACGGTGTGTTGTATTCACCGAAGAACGGATTTTCTGCTTTCATTGTCGTTCCTGAGAAAAGCAATATGCCCGACAGGCATAGAGCCTTGATTGATAATAAATACTTTTTCATAGATGGTTTATTTGGATTTTGATTTCGTTTCAAAATAGGTGACGAGCGGGTAGTGGTCCGACGATTTTACGTTGCCGCGGATGGTGCGGCGCGCTTCCAGTCGGCCTTTGTAGAGTATGTGGTCGATTTTGAAGTAGAAGCGGTTGGCGTTGTAGGTATGTGTCGGTCCGAAGGCCGCATCGGCATAGGCGTCGTGCAGGTCGCCGCCGCAAATGGTCAGATAGGCGTAGCCGTACGACGTGTCGTTGAAGTCGCCGCAGAGAATGAGGTTCGCTTCGGGCTGTGCCTGCGCGAGGCTGTCGATGACGCCCCGTATCATTTCTGCCTGACGGGCACGGTTAGTGTAGGCGTTTTTCAACTTGTTCATCAATTGTGAACGCACACCTTTCAGGGTTTTGTTCTTGTCCTTCACCGATGTCAGTTCCATATACAGTTCCTTGTCGTCGGCTGTCAGTCCGATGGACTCCAGATGGGTGTTTACGATAAAGGTGGCCGTTGAATCAATCTCGGTCTGATAGACGGTCAAAAGGAAATAATTTTGGTCGTCATGACTGTAGATTTTTTTTATCGGATTCCTTGACAACATTCCGTTAGATTCATCAAAGATTCTGTAAGGGTAGCGCTTTTCAAGCAGATTCCACTGGTAATCGTTGGCTATACGTTTCAGTGCCTTGTCTGTCGGTGATTCCTGAAGGCAGACAATGTCCGTATCGTATTTCAGTATTTCCGTAATAGTAGCGTTACCGCCTTCCGATTCTGTCTGGTCCTTCATTCCGAACACATTGTAGGTCATCACGGAAAAATTCTTGTCCGAAGGTTCGTAGAACAGACTTTTGGCGTTCAGTGGTGAAAAACTCCAGAATTGGGGAAAGGCCACAAGCAGTGAGGCGATGCTGAGCAACGACAGTTTTTTGTTGAAAATCAGCCAGAACGGGATGAACAGCAGGGTGATGGTCATTGGAATCGGATAGCCGAGTCCGAGCAATGCAGCGTAGCTGCTGCTTTCGGGGTGTACATAGCCGATATAGGCACCGACAACAAACATCAGCGCAAAAAATGCGTTGATTCCCAGCCATAAGTAGGTCAGTGTTCGGGTCAGATGCTTTGTTATGCTCATAGTTTGATTTTTGTGCTCAGGTCGTTCAGTTCCTTTTTCTCTTTGGCCGAAAGGGAGCTGTAGCCGGAGCGGTTCACTTTATCGAGTAGTTCGTCGAGTTGTCTTTCTATTTCCTGGCGTGTCGGTTGGCGTTGGGCCGTTGCCGTCACCGGGCGTTCGTGCAGTTTCGGCAGTATTTTCGAACTTTTCCGACGTTTGGGCTTCAGCCAGCCATAGCGGGCGTTGAGGGCAAAAAGCGTTCCGGCGCCGATGCCGCCGATGTGTGCGAAATGTCCGCCGATGTTGTGCGGTCCTGCCGTGAGCAGGGCAAACACGATGCAGACTACTGCCACCCATTTGATTTTCACCATACCGATAAGCCACAGGTTGATGCGGTAATTGGGCGCACGTACGACCGTTGCCGCCGCTACCGACAGCACGGCTGCCGACGAGCCGACGAGTCCGCCCGAAGAGTACTGTGGCAACAATGCATTTCCGGCGAGGTAGAACAAGGCGCCGGCGAGTCCGCCAATCAGATAGGCGGCAGAAAACTCACGGTCGCGGTAGTGGTCGAGGAAAATGATGCCGAAGCAGTAGAGCCACAGCATGTTGAAAAGAATGTGGAGCAGCTGATAGTGGGTGAACATATAAGTGATGAATGTCCACGGACAGAGCAATGCTTCGCCGAACGACGACGGCAGTTCGAGCCATTGCAGCAGGCTGAACGGCGTGCCGGCAATGCTCGCCAGCAGTGCGGCGAAACTCACTATCAGAAATACCCCTACATTTATCAGGATAAATCGGACAATGACGGATTTTGACAAATAGAATTGTCGGGCTTTGTTAATAATATCTGCCACCGATTACTCCTTTTTTACGCCAGTACAACAATATAAGAAGTCCGAACAGCATGCCGCCGAGGTGGGCGAAGTGTGCCACGCCGCTCATTGTTCCGCTGATACCGAAATAGAGTTCGATCAGTCCGTAGCCGATGACCATGTATTTGGCTTTGATAGGCACGGGAATGAAGAACAGATAGAGCGGAAGGTTCGGGAAAATCATACCGAATGCCAGCAGGATGCCGAATACTGCGCCAGAAGCTCCCACGGTAATCATGCTGTTGAGGAATTCGTTGACGAGCATGTCGCGGTGTTCAAAAGTGGAACCGACGGAAATCGGGTCGGAGAGGAATGTTACGGCGGCATCGTAGGGCACGTTCAATGAATGGGCAAGCGTGTCGAACCATGTCATGGCAATGACGCCCTCCTGTAGCAGTGCCGCTCCGATACCTGTCGAAATGTAGTAGAACAGGAAGCGGCGGCTTCCCAGCACCTGTTCCAGCAGACGGCCGAACATGTAGAGCGAGAACATGTTGAAGAATATGTGTGCGATGCCCCGTGTGTCGTGCATGAACATGTAGGTGATGAGCTGCATGGCGTTAAAATCGCTTGCCTTGAAATAGTGCAGTCCCAGATATTTTGAAAGGTCAAAACCTTGCGTGTGAACGAGGAACATTGAAACAATCCAAACCAGTACGTTGACCAGAATCAGGTGGCGCGTAACGGGCGGAATGCGGTTCAAAAAACTGTTGTTAGTCATTTCTTTCTTTTTGTTAGTCTAAAGTAACGTTAGTTTATAAATTATCAATCTACAAAGGTATGATAAAAATATAAATGTAAGCCGCCGTCAGTTCTTAAATAGTCTTGACTTACATATATATATATTAACGGCCGATGGGGCGAAATGGTATTGAGTGGACGGAGGTATGGAATTTGATGCTGACGGATTGCATTAGAAAAAGAAGGGGGCAATAATAGTTCCCAGTAGTACCAAAAGTTGTGCTAAGTGCATAAAATTCTGCTGTTTATATAGACAAAACACGAAAAAAAAACATTTTTGAGAACTTTTTTGAAATTTCTTTCTTTTTTTCTTGTTCGTTTGTGTGGAATAGTCTACATTTGTATTAAATACCATAAACCTAAATATTTCTATTATGAATAAAGCTGAATTAATTAACGCTATCGCTGAAAAAGCAGGCTTGTCAAAAGCTGATGCAAAAAACGCATTGGACGCCACAATTGAAGTTATCTCTGAAGCTATGGTACAGAACGATAAAGTAGCTCTTATCGGTTTCGGTACATTCTCTGTAAGTGAAAAGGCTGAAAGAACAGGTATTAATCCTGCAACTAAGGAAAAAATAACTATCCCGGCAAAGAAAGTCGTTAAATTTAAAGCTGGTGCAGAATTGACAGCAAAGGTAAAATAACAAGATATTGTTGTGTGCTAAAGAAATAGGCGGCATTGAATGAAAGTTCAGTGCCGCTTGTTTTTTTACGGGGTTTACAGAGAGGGTTTACAGTTTACGGTAGAAGGGGAGTATTTTTATGACAGAAGAACAGAAGGACATAAAAGCAGACTTGCGTCCTCTCAAAATTTTGTCTTTATGTTCTTCTGTCGGAAAATGTTTAAAGGGTTTGCTGTTTGTGGGAGGGTATGCAGAACTTCGCTAATCTCTAATCCCGATCATTGGGATGTTAGCAATAAAAAACCGGGAATATGTTGCGGCATATTCCCGGTTGATATTTCTGAGTTGTGAGGTTCGCTGTTATGCGTCGATGCTTGCCTTGAGGGCGTTGCGTTCGATGAATTCGCGGCGAGGTGCTACGTCTTCACCCATGAGCATCGAGAAGATGCGGTCGGCATCGGCAGCGTCGGCAATCGACACTTGTTTCAAAATACGGTTTTGCGGGTCCATAGTTGTTTCCCAAAGCTGTTCCGGGTTCATTTCACCCAAACCTTTATAGCGCTGGATTTTCACTGACTTTTCGTCGCCCTTGCCGTATTCATTGATGAACTGTTGAAGCTGTACGTCGTCCCAACAGTATTTTTCCGTGTTACCCTTCGTACATTTGTACAATGGCGGTGTTGCCAGATAGAGGTATCCGTTTTCGATAATCGGACGGATGCGGCGGAAGAAAAGTGTCATCAGAAGTGTTGCAATGTGGCTACCGTCCACATCGGCATCGGTCATGATGATAATCTTGTGATAGCGCAGCTTGCTGATGTTCGGAGCCTTGCTGTCCTCTTCTGTACCGATGGTTACGCCGAGAGCCTTGAAAATGTTGGTGATTTCCTGGCTGTCGAACACTTTGTGCTCCATTGCCTTTTCGATGTTCAAAATCTTACCGCGCAACGGCAGGATGGCCTGGAACTGACGGTCGCGTCCCTGTTTTGCAGAACCGCCTGCAGAGTCACCCTCGACGAGGTAGATTTCGCAATCTTCAGCCGTGCGTGAAGAACAGTCGGCCAACTTACCCGGAAGTCCGCCACCGCCGAGAGGCGATTTGCGCTGTACTTTCATGCGGGCGTTGTAGGCAGCGTGGCGTGCCTGTGCAGCAAGCACCACTTTCTCAACGATGGCCTTAGCCTGTTTCGGATGTTCTTCCAGATAGTTGCGCAGCGTTTCGCTGACAGCTGTCTGAACGGCACCGATTACTTCGTTGTTGCCCAGTTTTGTCTTGGTCTGGCCTTCAAACTGCGGTTCGAGCACCTTGACGGAAACGACGGCTGTAAGACCTTCGCGGAAGTCGTCGCTTGAGATTTCGATTTTCACCTTGTCGAGCAGTTTGGAGTCTTCGGCATATTTCTTCAATGTCGAAGTCAAACCGCGGCGGAAACCTGTAAGGTGAGTACCGCCTTCGATGGTGTCGATATTGTTGACGTAAGAATAAATGTTTTCGTTGTAAGTGGTGTTGTAGGTCATGGCTACTTCCACCGGAATGCCCTGACGTTCGGTGTTGATGTAGATAATGTCATCAATCAGATGTTCCTTGCTGGAGTCGATGTAGCGCACGAATTCCTTCAAACCTTCTTCCGAATAGAATACTTCGGATTTCGGTTCGCCGGCTTCGTTCTTTTCACGCATGTCGGTCAAAGTCAGGTGAATGCCTGCATTCAGGAATGCCAGGTCGCGCAAGCGGTTGGCGAGAGTGGCATAGTTGTAGACGGTAGTTTCCGTAAAGATTGTCGGGTCGGGCTTGAATATTACCTTCGTACCGGTAATGTCTGTGTCGCCGATAATCTGTACCGGTGCTTTCGGATGACCGTAGGCGTATTCCTGCATATATACATGTCCGTCGCGGCTAACTTCTGCACGGAGATAGGTGGAAAGTGCGTTCACACAGGATACACCCACACCGTGGAGACCGCCGGAAACCTTGTAGGAGCCTTTGTCGAACTTACCTCCGGCGTGGAGCACAGTCAATACTACTTCCAATGCCGATTTGTTCAGCTTTTCGTGCTTGTCGACCGGGATACCACGACCGTTGTCGACTACCGTAATCGAGTTGTCCTCACCGATTGTCACTTCGATATGAGTGGCAAATCCGGCAAGAGCCTCGTCGATGGAGTTGTCAACAACTTCATATACAAGATGGTGCAAACCTTTAGGTCCTGTATCACCGATATACATCGCAGGACGTTTGCGCACAGCCTCTAATCCCTCGAGTACTTGAATGTTACTCGCGCTATAATTTTCGTTATGTTCTTCCATATTCTTGATTTTTATGCTCTTGCATGCTGTCCCGCTTTTGAAAAAACACTTGGCGGCACACTTCTGCAATAAGCATACAAAGATACAATTTTTTTAGCAATTATCGAAGCTGCAATTTTAAATAAACAAATCTTAACAACCGGGCTGGCGTAAAGATGTCCAATGATAGGAATTTAATGTGTTGTTTTCTGTTAAAAATGTGATTTATTAAACTTTTTGCAACAATTATGTTGTAAATTTAAATAATTGTTTATAGTTTTGCGGTGTAATCAAGCAAAAGGAAAATATAAACACAGGTTTGCTATTAATGTGTATTATGAAAACTTTTTTAAAAGGAATTGTTATGGAAACTTTGATAAAAGGATTGGAATATAAACAAGTTCCTGACAGAATCAGGTTAGGTTTATTGGCGAATGCCATGTAAGGTTAAATGACGGTAACGGATTTTTCACCATTGCGTGAGTTTTCCTTACCGTTTTTTCGTTAAGGGTTGTGAAACCGTTTTATTGACGAATCTGAACTTTTGAATAATACGTATAAAGACTGATACTCTGATAACACTTCACCCCGAAGCTCCCATGACGGATGCTTCGGGGTGTGACGTGTGTATGAGAGCGAATGGCCGACTCTCAAAAAAGCTATGACTCTCCTTTTTTATCTGACTATTACTTTTGTTCCGTTTACGATATAGAATCCGGCAGGAAGGGCAATGTGTGTTTTTTCTGCAACCAGTTGTTCGGCTACCTTCTGTCCGCTCAGGTTATAGACGCTGACCAGTGTCGGGGCAGATACGGAAATGCGGATGGCTCCGTCGGTTCCGATTGCCGTGAATGAGTTGGCCGGTTTTTCAAGCTGTTCCACTCCGGAGGTAAGTTCCGACACGTCGTAGGATGCCAACACCATTCCCCAGCCTGCAGGCGTGCAGTGGAAATCGGATTTGTAGAACGAAAATTCCTGATTGCCACGCAGGTAGGCGTAGAGCGTAGAGCCGTCGACAAGTCCGCGCCAGGCTGTTGGCATGCCGGTCATGGTGGCGATGCTTGTCACTTTCGGTGCTTCCGAATTAGAAAATTCCACCAGTACGATTCCCTGGTTGTTTACCCAAGAATAACCATAGGCAAGCACCTTGTCGCCGTTTTTCATCACATTGAAGTAGCCGGAAATACTGCCGCCATGGATATATCCGTTCGTCAGTCCGCTGCCGTCGGCGGCGAATTCCAGTACATAGCCTTCCAGATCTTTTTTAGATGTTGTCAGCAGAGGTTCTCCGTCTTTCGCAGCGGCAAAACCGCCTTTGACCGCTCCCGACACGTAGATGTTTCCGTTGATGATGTCCATGCCTTTGATTTGAGTGGTATGCTTGCCGTCGGTAAAGGCTGTGGCATATCCGGCTGTTGCCCAATTCACGTTGAAATCGTTGTCCATATTGATGACGACAACATCGTCGAACGCTGTCGGCTCAATTGCTTTGCCTCCAAATTCAACAGCATCGCTGCCTGTGCCTTTCAGCTGGACGAGCGCGTAGAGTTGTCCTCCGTCAAATTCCAGACCAAAGACGTTTTCTTTCACCGCTTTGCCTGTCGTGGAGAAATGCTTCAAATAATTGCCTTCCGAATCGAATTTGGCGAGAAGGAGTCCGCCGTCACCAGTTAGTCCGTTACCTAAATCGCCGGTATATTGCGGTTCCACAGTTGCGGTTTCGCCGTCCGCTTTGTCGAAAGTAGCTGTAACCGAGAAGTTTCCGCCCAGATAGATGTTTCCTTCAGCGTCTACCGCAGCTGCATTCAGATCAAAACCGTCGGTCACCATCTTGCCGTCGACTGTAGGATAGTCGAAGCGGAGAATTTTTGACCAGAGCAGTTCGCCGCTGTCGGACACTTTCAGCAGGATTCCCTGATAAATCCATCCCGGAAGCACCGGATTGTCCATTTTTATGTCAGTCTGAGTGCCGTCGGGAGCTACATAGCTCAGCAGCCGGTTTTTGCCGTCTTCGTTGCGGTTGGTGTAGCGTGCCTTGATGGCAACCAGTACGCCGCCGTCGGCTGTAGCCGTCAGTTGTGCACTGGCCACATCACCCATGTTGGTATAGGCGTTCCATTCATAATTGCCGTCGGCCTTGATTTTTTGCAGCAGCATGTTGCGGTTGCCGCTTGTTGCTGTATTAGGTGCTCCGGTGGCTACCACTTCATCGCCGTATGACACGGTAAGGTCTTCTCCTTCGGATGCGAAGTTTGTTGCGATGAACACGTCGCCGTCAGCGGCTTTCGCCAATGTGTATGCGCCGTCGCTTCCTTTTCCGTCAATAAGTTTTGCCCAGTTGAATGAGGGCTCTTGAGCGTTAGTTCCAAAGACAGTGAACAGCACTGCCAATACTTGCCAAAGTAAAAATTTTTTCATGTTTGTAAAATTATTTAGTTAGTTAAGTTTTTCAGAATGAGAATCCTACGGAGAGGCTGAGCCTGTCGGAATGTCGGTCGGAGGCGTAGAAGCCGTGCTGCCAGTAGCCGTTAACCGAAAGGGCTGTCTTTTCGGTCAGCCGATAGTCCGCGCCGGCTTGCAGGCCGGTGGTGGCCGAGCGATGTTGCAGTGCCGCATACAGGTTTCTGACCGGCTCTGCCAGCAATATCGTTTCGCTCGCGGCCATGTTCAGTTCGGATTTGACCGGTTGGAAAAATTGGATTTCTCCTTTTCCGCGCCACAGCCATTTCCCTTTTTTCCACGAAACGCCCGCTTCGGCAGAAAGGCGGTAGCGGCTGTTGGTCATGCTTTGCCGCGGTTCCGTATAGCTTTCCTTCCGGTGGTTGAAACCCAAAGGAGACAGAAGCAGTCGCCAGCGCAGCGGATTTCGTGTGTCTTCGTAAAGAAAGGATTGGCAAATGTCCAATTCCGTGTTCGTGTACATCGGCAGCGAACCGATTTGCGGATAGATGTTGTTCTGCGCGTTTCCGAAGATGTTCTCCGTTCCGTTGCGTTTCCGGAAATCGCCTTCCAGCCGCATCGCACCCCATTGCCCCGTCCGGAAATTGCGGGCGTATTCGGCGGCCATGCTGACGGAGTGTTCCTTGGCGGAAGCCATTGGCAGTTCGTTGAGCGATGAGATGATTTTCTCGAAGGCAAAAAGGCGGTAGCGGGCAGCAAGGTTGACTACGTCGCCTTTTTGCGCGGTGTAGCGGAAATTGGCTGTGCCTCCTGCCCGGTAGCCGTTGTAATAGCTGGAGGTGTTAGTTCCGCGGAAGCGGTAATAGTCCGTTCCGAGTCCGGTGGCATGATATATTGGCGGCGTGCCGGTCTGGTCGTAGAATTTCACTTCGTTCGTCTGCTTATACTTGCCCGTTTCGCCCGCCAGTCCCAGCAGGATTCTGCCGCGAGTCCAGGTGGTGCCGACGGACAGCATCAGGTCGCCTGCCAGATTTTTCGGTCGCGGGTCGACGTTACGGTAGGCGAGCAGGGCGCGGTAGCCGGCCGATGCCGCCAACGTGAATTCACCGGTACGGTGGGCAAATCCGCCTCCGAAACTGTAGCTTTCCTCCTTGGTGTTTCCTCCGATTAGGTCGGCAGTCACATACGGATAGAGCAGCCGATAGTCGGATGTTTCGTTGTAGCCCACATTCCGGCGGACTCCGTTGGTATATGCCGCCTTGCCCCAAATGTCGTTTTTCCCTTTGCGGATATAGGCATTGGCGGATGCAAACCCGACAGACTCACCGTTGCCTTCCTGTGCCACGATGGCCTGTTGTTCCCGGCGGCTGTACCATCCTGCCTGCAATTCGTTGAGCGTACAGGCATAGCGTCCGGACATCATGGCCGGATTGGCATACACCGTTTCTGGCGCATTGTGTTTCCATTCGCTGTTCCGGAGCATGCGGTCGAATATGCCTTTTTGCCGGAGCGAATCGTTCTGCGCCGTAGCCGCGGTCAGCGTGCACAGGAGGAAAAGTACGGTCGTAGTTCTCATAAGCGTTTATTGTTTAACGGGTTGTACGCCATCGTAGGTGACGGTCGTGGCTTTTGTGCCTGCCGCATCAATGGCTGACTGCTGCAGTTCGATGATAGAAGGCACACATTCCGGGTTGAAATCGTTGGTGGAGTTGTTCGTGTCCTTGAGTTTCCGACGTCCGTCGGCTGTCAGGTAGAGCATTTTTCGGCGGACACTTTTGAAATAGCGTGTTTTGTCGCCGTCCGTTTTTCCGCAGTAGGTCCAGCCGGCATCGACGGTCGGGGGCAGGATGTTCCACTCGCGGGCAGCTTCCACACTACAGTTCACGCCGTCGACAATCCATTCGTTCGGCAGCTTGTAGGCCGACTGTGTCATCGGGAATGTGCCCGAAGGCAGTACGAGCGTATAGTCATAACTGTAATAGTAGTCCTTCAGATACTGTTCCTTCGCGATGGGGATGCGTGCCAGGGCATACGACTTGAAGCCGCGGTTGTGGAGCACGAAGTACGACTGCGTGTAGCTGTACCATTTGTCCATATTCGGAACTGTCGGGCTGTCGATATCCGTCTGGCTCGGATTGGTCGAAACGTCATACCATTCGAAACCGGCATTGCTCAGGTCGAACGAGTTGGGGTTGGCGTTGCGGTGGTCAATGCCCGTGTCGCAGATGACGAGCGATTCGCCCGGCTGTACCGGGTGTTCCTTTCCGCTGCCGGGAACTACGTAGATGGCATGGACGGTCATGGCGCTTTTCCGCAAGTCGGGAGTGTAAGCGAGATACTGCGTGGAGGTGAATTTTGATTCACAGAAAGCCAGTCCGTCGGCATACAGCACCTTGTCGGTATTGTTGTAGATTTTTACATAACTGTCGCCGTAGTACTGCGAACCGGAGCTGCGCAGCGTGCCGGTGAAGAAAATTTCTTCGATGATGAAGTCTTCATTGTCGAGCACCAGTGAAGTGGTGATGGAGAACGCAAGGTTGCCGCCGGTCACTTCCATCGACTCGATGCCGCCTACCAGACGGCCTTTCACTGTGGCTCCTTCGTCAGCGTTGCCCTCTCCGGCAGAACCTTCGGAAGGGTTGTTGACATAAGTCACGTCGGCTTCGTAGCTGCATTCATAAAGTCCGGTAGGCAGTTCGATGCCGGCTGTGGATGTAAATTCCGTCACGGTTCCGTTGGCCACGTTGCGGAATGTGAGCCGTTCGCTTTCAATCGTCAGATTGGCGATGTCGGCAGGACGGACTATTTCGATGGCCGTAGGGAAGTACGGCAGTTCTTTCTTTGTTTCGCAGGCTGTCGCCACTGACAGGAGAAGCAGGGCGGACGTTGTGCGGAAAATGCTTTTTTTCATTCTGTTCATAGCTTGGCGGGTTGTTAAAGGGTGAATGATGCTTCCACTCCGAAATAGGGACTGACGTTCCGGCGGATCAGCTGGCCGTTGGAATAGTAGTCGGGAGTGTAGTCAATTATTTTGTTGGCGAAAAACGACAGCCGCATCCATTTCCCGATGGCTTTCGTGGCCTTCAGGTTGACGTTCATTGAAAACGGCACCGTTTGTTCGCGGAACGAGTCGGCGTTATAGTCCTTGATAAGATGGCGCAGGTAGATGTCGGCCGCCGATTCTTCGGTGTACGGATGCACCTGTCCGTCGGCTACATCCATATAGGCGGTCGGAATGCCGTTCTTTTCCATCAGGCGGGTTTTGACAAACCATACGCATTGTACCGATGTGGCGAATATCAGCCCCCATTCGGGAATCTGTGTGTCGAGCATGAGGTTGGAAGTCAGCGTGTTGTTGATGCGTCCGTCGTTCCAGTCGTAGAGGCCCACATAGCGGTCCTGTATGACAACGTTGTCGACGACAGCCGATACGGTAGAAAACATCGGCAGGCTGTTGGTGTAGGTGGAACGGAACCAGGCTCCGTTCAGGTTGATACGGGTACGCAGCGGACGGATACGCACGGATGTGAACTGGAATTCCACACCTTCCTTGTCCAGGCGGCTTCCGTTGTCCGCTTTCGTGTATCCGTCGAGCTTGGTGCGGGTCGTGAAGGGGAGGTTGTCCAGCGAGGGTTTCCCGGTGAGTGCGCCGGCATCGATGGCTGTTTCGTTGTAATCGTTGTAGGAATAGGGCGCGAATACCGCCATATAGCGGAAACCCGAATTCATGTTTTCGCGGAAATAGCCTACCGACAATTCGTTACCGGCAAAGGCTACGTCGAGGCGAATTTCCTTTTTCAGGTTCGTTGCCGGTCGTAGATTGTAGTTGGTCGGGTCCTGAATGTAGGAACGGACCACGAAGCGGCTGTATTCCGCGGGGCGGTTGATGTCGTAGTAGCTGAGTTCCGTTATGTCGTTGTAGTGCAGGTCGGGGTAGAGGTAGTTGAGGGTAGGCATTTTCGTCGTTTTTCCTATGCCGCCCACTACAGCAAGCCGCAGCGGTTCGCCACCGACAGAAATCGACGGGAGGCTCCATTTCAGACTGGCGCGCGGGTCAAGATAGATTTTCCCCTGCATTTCATAGCGGCGGTCAAGTCCGAGCAGCGAGACTGTACGGAGGCCGGCTTGAAGTTCCAGACGGTGGTTGCCGACAGTGGCGGTGGCGTTGTATTCCAGAAATGCCGAAAAATTCTGTATGCCGGGAATCGAACTATAGGCACGTGGGCGCGCTCCCCATCCGGACACGGACAGCGGTTTGTAGAGGTCGTACACCTGACCTTTCCCGAAATTCTTGGAGTAGTTCCATTCCGCGCCGGCGAGAAAACGGTTGTCGACGCTTCCCGTCTGTATACCGAACAGGGCTTTTGCTTTGGCAAAAGCGTTGAAAGGCTTTCCGTCGGTGAGATAGTCGGCTATGTATTCGGAAAAAACGATGTGTGCATCGTGTACGCCTTCTTCCGTGGAGGTCGGCACAATGCCGTAGCGTTGCGGGGCAACCAGCCGGCGCTGTTCCAGCCGGTCGATTTGCTGCGAAACGGACGAATTGAACGTAAATTCCTTAAAAAAATATTCACGGTGCGGGCGTACCGTGAAATTGTTGGTCAGTGAAATGCGGTTGTAGGTCGACTTGTATTCGTCAATCCTTCCGTAGTTGAGGTTCGGGTCCTGTTTGCTGTTGTCGAACGAACCCGTGTAGTCGGCGGATGAGGTGATGCGGATTTCCGCTTTTTCTTTTCTGACGGTATGTGTCAGCCGGAGCGATGCGTTTGCGCGCCGGTAGTTTTCGAGGTTGTCGGTAGGGTCGGGCTTTGCGTCCAGTATTCCGCCGTCGATGTTGAGGATGGAGCCGTTTCTCCCCAGTTTCAGTCCTTTGCCAACGGACACCAGCTTGCTGTAGCCGTCGGCCTTGAAGCGTGCCGTGAAAGGTGTTTCGCGGCGGATTTTGTTGATTTTCACCATGCCGCTGGTTAGATTGCCGTATTCTGCGGAAGGAATTCCCCGCACCACTTCCACGCTCTCAATGTCGTCGGTCGAAATGCTACGCATGTCCACGCCCCGGTTCGTCACGTTGCGGCGGTCTTCTGTCGTGCTGCCGCCGGTGGTGCTCTGTACGGCCGACAGCGGAGAATATTGAAGATTGGCATCCGTGTTGATGGGAGCTCCGTCCACTAAAAACAGCGTGCCGAGCGACGAAATGCTGTAATCGTTGTTCGTCGTGGCATTGCCTTTGGCGTCGAGCGTTCCCGTTTCTCGCAATCCGATAGTGTTTGCAGAACTCAGGTTCGGGTCTTTTGAAATGCCGCCAGGGAGGAGTTCCATCAGGTCGGAGAGGCTTGTTGGCTGGAGAAATTCCATGGCAGTACGGTCGATGCGTGAGGTGGTGACCGTACCTTTGGCTTCTTTTGCCGTCACGGTCACTTCCTGCAATTCCATGTTCTGTTCCAGTTCTATTTCTATAAGGCGGTTGGCTGTCAGGGTGAACCCGACAGTGTTTTTTGAATAGCCGGCATAGCTTACGGTGAGGATGTAGTCGCCGTTTTCCAGTCCTGCGAAATGAAACAGCCCGTCGGCATCCGTCATCGTGTACCGCTCCGCTTTTCCGTTCAGCAAAACCGTTGCAAACGGCAGCGTTTCCCGCGTGTCCTTGTCAGTGACAATTCCCGACAAGGCATAGCGCGTTTTTGCCGACAGGGCAAGGCCGCATGCCGTCCATACCATTACTATCAATACGATTGTTCTATACATTCATGTCTCACATTTCTTGGGGACAAAATTATTGTCCCGCGAAAATCTTTTCAATCGCATGAAATCGGTAAAAATAGGAGTAGGGCTACTAATTTATGGTGATTGACAGCCTCGAAAAAAACAACCCCGAAGTCCCAATGGTGGAGACTCCGGGGTGCGACGTATGTTTGAGAAAGCTCTGCTAACGGTCTGATTCCGAAACCAGTTGGTATATTTGCCAGACGGTGAAACCGGTTATTCCTACCAGCATGGCGAATCCTAAAAGCGTGGAGTGGTCGGCATTGAATTTGCCGTTGTCGAATGTGAGCAGTTGCGACAGGTCGGCGGTGAGGCCGAAATACATCCCGAAGCCGGCACATACGAGCAGCACGGCGATGTAGACCGCCCACATCAGTCCGCTGTAGTTCTTTCCTTTGCTTTCGGGCAGACGGTTCATCACCTTTCTTTTGAAAAAAGGATGTTCCGGCGCTTCCTGCCGTCCGGTTTTCAGCAGTTGGCGAAGTTCGTTGTCATCGATATTTTTGTTCATAGTCCGTTCTGTTTTTTCAGTTCCTGCCGAGGAAGTCGGCAAGTTTGTTTTTTGCTCTTGACAAGTGGGATTTCACCGTGCCTTCCGGCAGCGATGTAATCGCCACTATGTCCTTTATCGGCTTGTCTTCCATGTAGAAGAGTATGATGATGCTCCGTTCCGTTTCGTTCAGGGCTTTCAGCGCCACCGCCACGTACATGCGGACATCGTCGGCGCGTTCCCTGTTGTCGGGCGGTTCGTCGCGGAAAGCGGTGGCATCCTCGCTGTCGCCCAGTTCCTCTTTCCGTTTCCGTGCCCAGTCGTAGTATTCGTTGTAGGCTATCCGGTAGAGCCAGGTCTTGAATTTCGACAGCCCCTTGAAGCCCCGAATCGACAGGTAGGCTTTCAGAAACGTTTCCTGCGCGAGGTCGTCGCTCAAGGCGGCATTGCCTCCGCTCATGTTCAGGAAAAATCGTCGCATTTCCGATTGATACTCTTCAACAAGCCGCCCGAATGCGTCGCGGTCGTCAAACAGCGTGCATCGGGTGACCAGTTTAAGTTCCTCAATCTTTGAAAGCATTGTCGTTGTTTTCTGCTACGGGTTGCGTTTCGGATGGATTTTCTTCTTCTTTTTTATTGTTGTTCTTGCGTTCCACAAGGTAGACCACCAGTTTGCCCAGACCAATCAGGAAAATCATGGAGCAAAGTGCTGCCACTTCCATGTCACCGTTGATGATGAAGAACAGAGTCACGCCTACTCCCACGGCCATAATGGTGCAGGCTGAGCGGAGTGTGGCAGTTTTGGAAACGGGTTTCGGCTGTTCGTGGAACACGTATTCCGGCAATTGATAGTGGTTTTCGATGGCTTTTTCCACCATGTTGTATTTCATGCGGCGGCGTTTGGTGGTGTGCCAGAATGCAATGGCAACTACTGCACACGCAAACAGGAACGGCATGATAATGGTCGAAAGCGGAATCATCATGGCAAGAATGTCTTCAACGGATTCGGAATTGCCGTCGTAATGGTTCATTTCCTGACGGACAATGTCCTGAATGGTGGATGTCAGTTCTGCCTGACGGATAGAATCGGCAGCGGCGATGGCTGCACTGTCTGCTTTTTCGGCTGCTACTCCCGGCATTGCCATCAAAAGGGCAAACGCCATTACTGCAAAAATAAGAAATCGTTTCATATCGTTTTTGTTTGTTAGTTTTTTTCGGTTTTCTGTGCATTAGACGTGACGACACAGCCGAAAAGTTGCACCAAGGTAAGAAAAAAATGAGAATTTTTTTCACTGATTTATATTTCCTAAATTTGCAGTCGAATTGAAACCTTGTTTAAATGAAGTTGCGGTATGGAACAGTTTTCGTATAAAAAAATCTGGTTGATAGCTTATCCGATATTGATTAGTCTGGTGATGGAACAGCTTATCGGTTTGACCGACACTGCTTTCATGGGACGTGTAGGCGAAATCGAGCTGGGTGCTTCGGCCATTGCCGGCGTATATTTTCTGGTGATATTCATGGCGGGGCTCGGCTTCAGTGTCGGCGCGCAGATTCTGATGGCGCGGCGAAACGGAGAGGGCAACTACAGCCAGATTGGTGGCGTGTTCTATCAGGGGCTCTTTTTCCTGTTGGGACTGGCTACGCTGTTTTTCACGTTGTCGCAACTCTTTTCCGACGAAATACTGTCGTGGATGATTGCTTCCGACAAGGTGCGCGAGAAGGCGGTCGACTATATCGACTGGCGTGTCTACGGCTTCTTTTTCTCGTTTGCCTGTGCCATGTTCCGTGCCTTCTATGTCGGTACGACACAGACAAAAACACTGACACTCAACTCCGTAGTAATGGTGCTGTCGAACGTGGTGTTCAACTATATTCTCGTGTTCGGTAAGTTGGGCTTCCCTGCCTTCGGCATTGCCGGTGCTGCGATGGGGTCGTCGTTAGCCGAACTGGTGTCGCTGCTGTTCTTTATTATCTATACTCGTAGCCGTATCGACTATCGCAAATACGGATTGAATATCGTGCCGCGGGTGAATTTCCCGGAACTGAAGAAAATTCTGAATGTGGCCTTGTGGATTATGGTGCAGAACTTTATTTCGCTTTCCACATGGTTCATCTTCTTCGTATATATTGAGCATCTCGGTGAACGAGCTCTTGCTATTACCAACGTGGTACGCAGTCTGTCGGGATTCCTGTTTATGATTGTCGTGGCATTTGCTTCCACTTGCAGTTCGTTGGTGAGCAACATCATCGGAGCCGGAAAAAAAGAGCTTGTCGGTGAAGTCATAAAACGTCACGTCAAGCTCTCCTTTGCCATTATTGTTCCGTTGATTGCCGTTTTCTCGTTGTTTCCTCAGCTGTTTATCGCTATCTACACCGATATTCCTGAACTGATTGAAGCGGCTGTTCCGTCATTGTGGGTGATGTGTGCCTCGTATGCGGTCATCATTCCTGCCAATGTTTATTTCAACAGCGTTTCCGGTTCGGGCAACACAAAAACGGCATTCGGCCTCGAACTGATAGCGCTGGTGGTATATATGGTATACATTACCATCACGATTCTTATTCTTCGCATCGACGTTGCCTGGGCATGGACTTCGGAATGGGTCTACGGTGCGGCAATGTTCGTGCTTTGCTACCGCTATATGAAGAGCGGCAAGTGGCAGAACCGTGTGATTTAACAATTCTGTACTTCAGTAATCAATTGTTCTACGGCCTCGTCGGTGGTTGCCCAGCTGGTGCATATGCGGATGAGTGTCAGCCCTTTGCCTACCTCGGCATTCGATATTGAGAAAATAAAGTTGTCCGACAGGCGGCGGAGCATTTCGTCGGGCATCAGTACAAACTGCTGGTTGGTGGTCGACGCGTTGAGCATTTTTACGCCTTTGGCTTCCAATGCCTTCCGTATGCGCATAGCCTGTTCGTTGGCATGGCGGGCGATTTCCGTATAGAGTCCGTTTTCAAGCAGCGTGGTGAACTGCACTCCCAGCAGACGGCCTTTGGCAAGCAGTCCGGAGGTCTGTTTTATCATATAGCGGAAACAGTTGTCGATGTCGCTGTCGGTGATGACGATGGCTTCGCCGAAAAGTGCGCCTACTTTTGTTCCGCCGATGTAGAACACGTCGCTCAGGCGGGCAATGTCGGCCAAAGTCACGTCGTTGCCTTCGGCTGTCAGTCCGTAGCCCATCCGTGCGCCGTCGACAAACAGCGGCAGGTCATATTCGCGGCAGGCTTCGCTCAGTTCTTCCAGCTCGTCTTTCGTATAGAGTGTTCCCACTTCCGTAGGAAAAGAAATATAGACCATTCCCGGCTGTACGCAGTGTTCCTGGTCGGGGTCGGTGGCATGGGCGCGGCAAAGGTCACGCACCTGTTCTGCCGTGATTTTTCCGTCGGTGCCCGGCAATGTCAGCACTTTGTGTCCGGTCGATTCGATTGCTCCCGTTTCGTGTACGGCAATATGTCCGCTGTCGGCGGCAATCACACCCTGATAGGGGCGGAGCGTAGCGGCGATGACGGTTTTGTTGGCCTGTGTTCCTCCGACGAGGAAATGCACTCCGGCGGCAGGAGCATTGCAAAGTTTTCGGATGAGTTCGGCTGCATGTTCGCAGTAGGGGTCGTTGCCGTATCCGGCAGTCTGTTCCATATTCGTTTCGCAGAGCCGCTGCATGATGGCTGGATGGGCTCCTTCGGTGTAGTCACATTCAAAGTGTATCATAATAGCTTTTTTCTATGTAGAATAATGCAAATTTAGTGTGAGCGGAAAACATGGTCAAGGGCAGTATGAATTTTTTGATTTTTTTATACTTGATGCGTTGTGCTTTGGGGGTAATCTATTACTTTTGACGGAAAAATTTAAGTACATGACAAAAATTTGAAGACATTGATTTTGGGGACGTAAGTCGGTCGGAAAAGAATGTTGGATATTTCCTCCAGCCCATACTTTACCAACGACTTAGCTTTACGTCCATGTTTCAATATC
>OJKC01000150.1_pt1 | contig 73102 bp, 68 predicted proteins | sample 1596401 | NCBI WGS metagenome assembly OJKC01 (sample SAMEA4350162, study PRJEB24818) | metagenome | biome: human; feature: gut; material: faeces | place: Denmark | collected 2013-09 | reverse complement strand
CGCATTTCCAAGCGGTCATTTGACGAGTGGCTTGACTCCCTCGACCTGTGATCCAAGAAAGGAAGAACGATATGGCATCTATAATCAAGCGAAAGAAAAACTATTCCGTTGTTTACAACTATGTGGATGAAAACGGAGAAACCAAACAGAAGTGGGAAACCTGGCATACCCACAAGGAGGCATTGAAGCGCAAGGCGGAAATCGAAAATCAGCAGCACACGGGAACTTTTCTCCCGCCAAGCAATCAGACGATCACCGAGTTCCTTTATGACTTCGTATCTCTTTACGGAGAAAAGAAATGGGGCGTGTCCATGTATGACAGCCAAACGGCACTGATTGCGAACTATATCAATCCGATCATCGGTGATATGGAGGTACAGGCGGTTACTCCCCGTGCGGTTGACGGTTATATCCAGACCTTGCAGAAAACCAAGTCGGTGTCTACCAAGACCCGAAAGGCTGTTACCACCTATGTCAGCGACAAGACCATTGAAAAGATCATCAAGCTCCTGCGGTGTGCGTTTAAGCAGGCAGTACGATGGGAAATCATTGCAAGAAATCCCTTTGACAATGTGATCCTCCCGAAAACGGAGTATGCGAAACGGGATATCTGGACAGCAGATATGATTCGTCTTGCCCTGGACAAATGCACGGACAGCAAACTCTATGTGGCAATGAACCTTTCCTTTGCCTGCTCTCTTCGTATGGGTGAAATCCTGGGGTTGACCTGGGAGAACGTCCATATTTCCGATGAAGATATTGCGGCGGATAATGCCTATGTCTACATCGACAAGGAGCTGACACGGGCCTCCAAACGGGCGATTGAAACGCTGGGTGAGAAGGATATCTATTACATCTTCACTCCGCTCATGCCGAACACCAGCACAAGAATTATTCTGAAAAAGCCGAAAACCGATTCCAGTATCCGTAAGGTGTGGCTGCCGAAAACGCTTGCCTACATCCTGCGGGAATGGAAGAAGTCCCAAGACGAGTTAAAAGGCTTTCTGGGTGACGAGTATCAGGACTTCGATCTGGTGGTGGCACTTCCCAATGGACGGCCCTGCGAGGATCGGATCATCCTCAAAGAGTTTGCAAAGCTCCGTGAGGACGCAGGGCTGCCGAAGGTGGTCTTTCATTCTCTCCGTCATTCCAGTACCACCTACAAACTGAAACTGAACCACGGCGATCTGAAAGCTACCCAGGGCGATACGGGCCATGCTGAGATCGACATGATAACCAGTATCTATGCTCATATTCTGGACGAGGATAGAAAGGTCAATGCTCAGAAATCTGAGACTGCTTTCTATGCCAAGCCTGATCTTCGCAATGTCCGTCCGCCGGAGGAACCGGCAAAATCGGAGCCTGCGACCCTGGACCTTGAAAGCCTTGTGGAGCAGCTTCAGAAGTCGCCGGAGCTGGCAAGTGCGCTCGCAGCCCTGATAGCGGCGCAAGCCCCGGCAAAGTGATCCGAAAAATCGAATTAGCAAAACGCAGAATTTTCTTAGCAAATTTCTGAAAAGCGTTCGAGTCCAATTAGCAAATATACATCATGCGGCGTATAAAAATCTCCCGGTAACAGAAGTAAAATTACCGGGAGAAGGAGGGACAAAAAAACGCTGCAAACCCCGAAAAAAGGCTTGCAGCGGTGCTTTCTGGCGTCCCAGAGAGGATTTGAACCTCCGACCCCACGCTTAGGAGGCGTGTGCTCTATCCAGCTGAGCTACTGAGACATTTTTAAGATTTATGCAATTTTCATTGCTCGAAGGAATCGAACAATCTGCCGCTTAGGAGGCGTGTGCTCTATCCAGCTGAGCTACTGAGACATTTTTAAGATTTATGCAATTTTTACTGCTCGAAGGAATCGAACAATCTGCCGCTTAGGAGGCGTGTGCTCTATCCAACTGAGCTACTGAGACATGGCTGGTTTTATGACTAAGCCCGAAGAAACTCGAACTTGAATCCTGTATGAAGTTTTTCTAAGGTGACCGTTGTAACGCAACCTTAGAAGGCGGTCGCTCTATCCAACTGAGCTACTGAGACATGTGCAACTGGTATTGTACCCCAAGCAGGGGTGTTTGTCAACGCGGAGATGGGAAAAAAGTTGGCGAAAGCTCTTGCAATCGGGCGTTTGTGGGCATATAATACGTAGGTTAATGAATTTGCCCAAGAGAAAGGGGTTTTTACCTTTGCAGAACGAGAAACTGAGAAACGTAGCCATTATCGCCCACGTCGACCACGGCAAGACAACGCTGGTGGATCAGATGCTCAAGCAGGGCGGCGTATACCGCGAGAATCAGGAGACGGTGGAGCGCGTCATGGACTCCAACGACCTGGAGCGGGAGCGCGGCATCACCATTCTGGCCAAGAACACCGCCATCCAGTACGGCGACACCAAGATCAACATCGTGGACACGCCGGGTCATGCCGACTTCGGCGGCGAGGTGGAGCGTATCCTGAAGATGGTCAACGGCGTCATCCTGCTGGTGGACGCCGCCGAGGGCCCCATGCCCCAGACGCGGTTCGTGCTGAGCCGGGCACTGGAGCTGGGTCATCGCGTCATCGTGGTCATCAACAAGATCGACCGGCCCGACCAGCGCATCCACGAGGTCATCGACGAGGTGCTGGAGCTGCTGCTGGATCTGGACGCCACCGACGAGCAGCTGGACAGCCCCATGCTGTTCTGCTCCGCCCGCAACGGCACCGCCAGCTATTCCCCCGACGTGGTGGGCACCGACCTGAAGCCGCTGTTCGACACCATTTTGGATTATATCCCCGCGCCGGAGGCCGACCTTGACCAGCCCTTCCAGATGCTGGTCAGCTCCATCGACTACAACGACTTTGTGGGACGTATCGCCATCGGTCGTATCGAGCGGGGCGTGCTGAAGCAGAATCAGGAGATCGCCGTGTGCAACTACCACGATCCCGACGCCCCGGCCAAGAAAGCCAAGGCCGTCAGCATGTACGAGTTCGCCGGGCTGGGTAAGGTGCCCATCACCGAGGCCACGGCGGGCAACATCATCGCCCTCAGCGGCATCGGCGATATCACCATCGGCGACACCATCTGCGCCCCCGACTGTGTGGAGCCGCTGCCTTTCGTGAAGATCAGCGCCCCCACGGTGGAGATGACCTTCTCCGTCAACGACAGTCCCTTTGCCGGGCGGGAGGGCAAGTTCGTCACCAGTCGCCAGCTGCGCGACCGGCTGTTCCGCGAGACACTGAAGGACGTGTCCCTGCGGGTCAGCGAGATCGAGGGCGCCATGGACGCCTTCAACGTGGCGGGACGCGGCGAGATGAGCCTGTCCATCCTGATCGAGACTATGCGCCGCGAGGGGTATGAGTTCCAGGTATCGCCCCCGCGCGTGCTGTACCAGACCATCGACGGCAAGAAGTGCGAGCCTATTGAGCGCCTGGTGGTGGACGTCCCGGCGGAGAGCGTGGGCGCCGTCATCGAAAAGCTGGGCACCCGCAAGGCCGATATGCAGGAGATGACCCCCATCGGCAGCCGCATGAAGATCGAGTTCCTTGTTCCCAGCCGCGGACTGTTCGGCTACCGCAACGAGTTCCTGACCGATACCCGCGGCGAGGGCATCATGGCCAGCGTGTTCGACAGCTACGCGCCCTATAAGGGTGAGCTGACCCGCCGCAACACCGGCTCGCTGGTGGCCAGCGAGACGGGCGAATCCATCACCTACGGCCTGTTCAACGCGCAGGAGCGCGGTGTGCTGTTTATCGGCGCCAATGTGGACGTGTATGAGGGCATGGTGGTGGGCGTCAGCCCCAAGCAGGAGGACATCGTGGTGAACGTCTGCAAGAAAAAGCAGCTGACCAACACCCGCGCCGCCGGCAGCGACGACGCCCTGCGCCTTGTGCCGCCCCGGAAGCTGAGTCTGGAGCAGTGTCTGGAATTTCTGGCGGACGACGAGCTGCTGGAGGTCACGCCCAAGAACCTGCGCATCCGCAAGACCATCCTGAATCACGAGCGGCGCATGAAGGCGCAGCACGGGAAGAAGAACTGAATTATGTAAACCAAAAGACCGGCGAAAGCCGGTCTTTTGGTTGCCGCGGTATGAGGGACGTCGAGGACGCCGTCCCCTACATCCGTTATGCGGACACGCTCGCCTGTTCTTTCGTAGGGGGCGATGGCACTGTCGATGGCGGCGGGAAAATGAGTTGACATAATGCGTATATTACGTCTCCAAGCTGTTGACATTTCTCGCCGGGTGTGGTAAAAGAATACAGACGCGTAGCGCACGGAAGTGCCTGCGAAGCGTATCGCCTGCGGGTGGTGCGCTTTTTATTTTTATGGAGGAAGCTACAATGCCAAAGAACAAAACACAAGGGATCGTTTTCGGGCTCATCATGTCGTACAGCATGGCCATCGGCATGGAGATATACAACAACGCCATCCAGCAGGGCGTGCATCTGCAGCCGGGCGGGTTTACCAATCTCACCTACGGCATCGTTGGCAAGGCGCTGGCGGAGGCGCTGTTCATGGGGGTGATCGTCATTCTGGTGTCGGAGCTGTGGGGCAACCGACTGGGCGCAAAGCTGGCGGGCAAGGTGTGTGATCCGGAAAAGGACAGCCCGTTTTTCTGCCGCCTTATGCGGCAGGGCTGCACTGTGCTGGTCATGTGTCCGTCCATGTCCCTGATGGCCACCATCATTTTCAGCATGATCTTGGGCGGCGCACCGGTGGGGCAGCTGCCCGTCATCTGGGTGGGGACGCTCATCAAGAACTTCCCCATGGCATTCTTCTGGAACATGTTCGCTGCCGCGCCCTTCACCAACTGGCTGTGCGGAAGGCTGTTCAAATAAAAGGCCGCAGCATTGCGGGCGGTAAAGATATTTTGCAAAGGGGCGGACAGAGTCGTCCGCCCCTACAGACACAAAAAAGAACCGGCGTGAGCCGGTTCTTTTTATGTCAGCCTACAGGCACGAACTCCACGTTCAGATCCAGGATCTCACTGACGCCGTCCAGCCGCCCGTCCGCCGCGTACTGCCATACGTCGAAGCGGTAGTAGAAGTCCGGCCAGTCGCCGTAGTCGGCGATCCACAGCTTGTAGGGGGACAGGGTCTTCAGGTCGTAACGGTAATACCCCTGCTGGCGGTTCATGTACACGCCGGCGTCGTAGCCGGATTTTTCCATCAGCTCACAGAATACCCGCGCCTGCGCGGTCAGCAGCAGACGGCTGCTGTCCAGCGTGCGGGAATCCTCCTGCAAAACCGGCTCCCAGTCGTAGTACACCGGCAGCTGCAGCTCCCGCCCGTCCAGAAGCTGCTGCACATACAGCGCCTCCTCGGCGGCCTCCAGCGGCGTGGCGGCCTGAGAGAACATATACACGCCCACGTCGATGCCGGCGGCCTGTGCGCCCTCGTAGTAGCGGACAAAGGAGCGGTCAGGGTACAGGGTGCCCGCCTCGCCATAGCCCCGCAGACCGATGCGCAGATAGGCGAACTCCACGCCCTGCGCCTTCAGCGCTGCCCAGTCGATGGTGCCCTGATAGTTGGACACGTCCACGCCCCAGCGGGTGGCGTAGTCCGCGCCGATGTACCGGACGCGCTGGCCGGGGGTGCCGTCCTCGTTTTCGTCCCGGCGGAAGTCCTCCTGCGGCAGGGCGCTGACGGGGAAGCCCTCATGGGGCGTCAGCCAGACCATGTTGGCGCCGTCGTTGACGTACACCTGCCCGGCGTGGGGATCCGTCTCCGGCTCCGGCTGGCTGCGTCTGTCCCGCAGGGACAGCACTACCGCTGCCAGCAGACCCATAACGACCACCGCCGCCAGTATCAACAGCAGCAGCGGCGCGGGTCTGCGCCGCCGGCGCAGGCGGCGCGGTTCAGTCACATAGTCCATGGTCAGTCCCCCTCCCGTTGAAATACATGGATGTCGAACGCCATACGGCAGTCCAGCTCTTCGAGTTTACATAATGCTTCCTTGCCCGCTCGGGGCGTTTTCCAGCAATAGGGCGTCATGCCGAACAGCGCCTGAATGTCCTCCGGGCAGTCCAGATGCAGCATGCCGGATACATGGTCGATGCGCAGGTACCGGAAGCCCTCGTAGGGCGTCTCCTTCACCTCGTTGGGGTAGGGGTGCTCGTAGAGCACCTGCTTCATCTCCCACAGGTGCATGGCGCCGGGCACCACATACACAAAGCAGCCACCCGGACGCAGCACCCGGCGGAATTCCTCGATGGCCAGCGGGGAGAAGCAGTTCACCAGCAGGTCGATGCTGCTGTCCGCCACCGGCAGACGGTAGGAGGACGCCACGGCGAAGTCAATGCTCTTTTCCCGCCTGGCAGCCAGCCGGAGGATGGGCTTGGAGATGTCGATACCGGCCATGCGGGGCGCTTTGCCCGCCGCGCACAGCGCCTGATAGATACCGGCGGTGTAGTAGCCCTCGCCGCAGCCGTTGTCCAGCACCGCAGGGGCATCGCCGGTCAGTTCCACAGCAAGTTGACATAATTTCTCGCGCAGCGGGGCGTAGTAGCCCTTTTCCAGAAAGGCGTGCCGTGCCGCAGTCATGGCCTTGTCGTCGCCGGGCGCCTTGGAGTGCCGCCGATTTACCGGCAGCAGGTAGGTGTAGCCCTCTTTGGCTACATCGTGGCAGTGCCCGTTGGGGCACAGATAGCTGCCGCCCTGCCGTTCCAGTGCGCCGCCGCACAGGGGACAGACGAACAGACCGCTCATGACCGACCCTCCGGCAGCGTCACGTCATGGATCCACTTCTCCGACCGGATGCGCCACAGGCAGATGGGGCACTTGACAAAGCTCTCGGCCTGTATCGCCAGCGACACGAACCACGGGTCGGCGTTCAGCACCAGACCTAAAAGCGCCGTCAGCGGCAGGGCAATCAGCCACTGGGGGCCCAGATCCAGCGCTGTGGACCAGAACACGTCGCCGCCCGCCCGGAGGATACCGGTGACGGCGGAGATGGAATAGGCGTGGAAGGGGATGCAGGCGAAGCCTGTCACCGCCAGCGTGGTGGCCAGATGTGCGCTGAGCCCTTCCAGCTTGAACAGCGGGAAGATCACCGGCTGGAACAGCAGGGGCACCAGCGCCAGCGCCACCACAGCCAGCACAGTGCCCACAAGGATCGTCACCCACGACAGCGTCCGGGACAGCGCCATCAGCTCCTCCCGGCTCTGTCCCTCGCCGATGGCCTTGCCGATGATGACGGCGGTGGCTGCGCCCAGGCCGAAGCAGACCACCAGGAACAGCCGGTTCAGGTTGCCCATCACGGCGTTGGCCGCCAGGAACTCCACGGAGATGACCGTGTGACCCAGAATGACCGTCAGCAGGCTGTTGCCCAGACCCCAGAACAGCTCGTTCACCAGCACAGGGGAGGAGTATTTCACGAACCGGCGCAGCATCTCGCCGCCGGGACGCGCCAGCGCCTTCCAATCCAGCGGGATGACCCGGCTGCGCAGGGCGCAGATCAGGCAGACAACGAACTCCGCCACGCGGCTGAGCAGCGTGGCGATGGCTGCGCCCTCCACGCCCAGCATGGGAAAGCCGCACTTGCCGAAGATCAGCAGATAGTTCATGCCGGTGTTGAGAACGGTGGACATGCCGAACAGCTTCATGCCGAAGCTGGAATTCTCCACGCTGCGCTGGGCGCTGACGTAGATGGACGACAGCATGTTGAACACATAGGAAAAGCCGATGACCCGCAGGTACGGCGCGCCCAGCAGGGACAGGTGGTGCTTGTTGCTCATGAGATCCATGATCTGCACCGGCCAGAGGAACAGCACCACGGCCACCACCAGCGCCAGCGCCACACCCAGGAACGACGCCACGCCGATGGCGCGGCTGATGCTCTTCAGGTCGCGCTTGCCCCAGTACTGGCTGATGAGGATGCCCACGCCGGACTGCACGCCGAACACGATGGAAATCAGCAGGAACACCGGCACGTTGGCCGCCGTTACCGCCGCCATTTCGTTGTTGCCCAGCTGACTGACCATCAGCGTGTCGATCAGACCCAGCGAAAACGTGATGAGATTCTGCAGGGCGATGGGTGCGGTCAGCCGCACCAGATAGCTGTAAAACGCCTTATCGCGCTTCAATGCCTGAAACATATTTCACCTCAAATGTCATAGCATGGGGAACCGGGAATCCCGGTGCGCCTTCAGCGCCGCGCACAGGGCGTCCACGTCCTCATTCGTATTGTCGGGGGAGAAGGAGATGCGGATCACGCCCGCCGCCGTTTTCTTGTCCAGCCCCAGGGCGGACACCACATGGCTGGCCTTCCCCTGATGGCAGGCGGAGCCGGCGGAGATGCAGATGCCCTGCGCGCCCAGCTCGGTGACGATATTGCCGCTGGGGTAGCCCACCAGCGACACCGCCAGAATGTGGGGCGCGGTACCGCTGCCCACCGGCACAACGCCGCCCATGTCCAGCAGCTTTGCCCGGCAGTATTCCTTCAGCGCCGCCATGTGCGCCAGCTTTTCTTCATAGTGCTCCTGCCGCAGCTCCACGGCCTTGGCAAATCCGGCGATCTGCGCCGTGGCCTCCGTGCCCGAGCGCAGGCCGCGCTCCTGCCCGCCGCCGGGCAGCAGGGGGCGGGGATTCCGCATCCGCCCGCCGATGTACAGCGCGCCGATCCCCTTGGGCCCACCCAGCTTGTGGGCGGACAGGCTCATCATATCCACGCCCCAGCCCTCCGGGTCGCAGTCCACCTTCATGAAGCCCTGCACCGCGTCACAGTGCAGCAGGGCGGGGGAGTCCTTCTCCCGCAGCAGCGCCGCCGTCTCCCGCACCGGGAACACGCAGCCCGTCTCGTTGTTCACCAGCATCATGGACACCAGCGCCGTGTCCTCCCGCAGGGCGGCGGCCACCTGCTCCACAGTGATATTGCCGTCCCGCCCCGGCTTCAGGCAGGTGATCTCATAGCCCTGCTGCGCCAGCCATCTGCACGGCTCCAGCACGGCGCTGTGCTCCACGGCGGTGGTGATGATGTGCTTGCCCTTGTGCCGGTTCTGCCACAGGGCGGCCTGTATCGCCCAGTTGTCGCTCTCCGTGCCGCAGGAGGTGAAATACAGCTGCTCCGCCCTGCAGCCCAGCGCCCCGGCGATAACGGCGCGCCAGCGTTCCACGGCGGCTTTCATCTCCACGCCCATGGGATACTGGGAGGAGGGGTTGCCGAACTGCTCCGTCAGCACCTGATACATGGCATCGGCCACGGCGCGGGGCACCGGCGTGGTGGCGGCATTGTCGAGATAGATCATGGGAGGCCTCCTGTTTTCCTAAGCCGGTACTTGTCAGACCCGGTGAAATGAAGTATAATATACCGATACATCCGGCGGAAGCATACCGCCGTGAAACATTATTATACGATAGATAAAAGGAAAGTGCAAGATGCGTGTTGCGATCTACACCTTGGGCTGCAAGGTCAACCAATATGAAACGCAGGCCATGGAGCAGGAACTGCTGCGCCGGGGACATGAGCTGGTGCCCTTCGAGGAGGAGGCCGACGGCTATATCGTCAACACCTGCTCCGTCACCGCCGTCAGCGACAAGAAGTCCCGCCAGATGATCCGCCGCTGCAAAAAGCGGAACCCCGCCGCGGTGGTGGCCGCCTGCGGCTGCTACGTCCAGACCCACCCCGACGAGGCCGCCGGGCTGGACATCGACCTGATCGCCGGCACCGGCGACCGCATGGCGTTTCTGGACTTATTCGAGCAGGCGGCGGGGGAGAAGCAGCCCCTGACCCTGCTGGACGATGCCCTGCGCCGCCGGGACTTCGAGGTGCTGCCCGCCGGCGGCATGGCGGAGCGCACCCGCGCCATGCTGAAGGTGGAGGACGGCTGCGTGAACTTCTGCACCTACTGCATCATCCCCTACGCCCGGGGCGGCGTCCGTTCGCTGCCCAAGGCCGTCGCCGTGGAGCAGACGGCGCAGCTGCGGCAGGAGGGCTATCGGGAGCTGGTGTTCACCGGCATCGAGATATCCAGCTGGGGACACGATCTGAAAACCGGCGAGACGCTCATCGACCTTTTGGAGGCGGTATCCGCCGCCGCCGGGGATATGCGCCTGCGGCTGGGCAGTCTGGAGCCGCGCACCATCACGGAGGACTTCTGCCGCCGGGCATCGAAGCTGCCCAACCTGTGCCCGCACTTCCACCTGTCCCTGCAATCCGGCTGCGATGAGACGCTGCGCCGCATGAACCGCAAATACGACACGGCGCGGTTTTACCAGTCCGTCACGCTGCTGCGTGCGTATTTCGACCGCCCCGCCGTGACCACCGACCTGATTTGCGGCTTTCCCGGCGAGACGGAGGAGGAATTCGCCCGGACGCTGGCCTTTATCGAACGGTGCGGCTTCGCCGCCATGCACATCTTCCCCTACTCCATCCGCCCCGGCACCAAGGCCGCTGCCATGGAGCAGCTCAGCGCCGCCGTGAAGGAGCGCCGCGCCGCCCGCGCCGCAGAGGTGGCATCGCAGATGCACCGGGCGTATCTGGAGGGCTGCGTGGGGCAGGTGTATCCGGTGCTGTTCGAGCAGGAGAAGGACGGCTATTACACCGGTCACGCCCCCAACTATTGCGAAACTGGTGTGCGGGGGGAAGATTTACATAACAAAGTTCTCAACGTGAAGATAACGGGAACTGACGGCGATATGCTGGTAGGGGAGTTGACATAACATGAATCACTTTTTCGCCTATATCAACCGCATGCGCTTCATCCAGCGCTGGGCGCTGATGCGCAACAGCTATACCGAGAACATCCAGGAGCACAGCCATCAGGTGGCGGTGCTGGCGCACGCGCTGGCGGTGCTGCGCAACGAGAAATTCGGCGGGCAGGTGGACGCCGGTGCGGTGGCCGTGGCCGCGCTGTACCACGACGCCGGGGAGATCCTCACCGGCGACATGCCCACCCCTATCAAATATTACAACCCCGCCATCCGTCAGGCGTACAAGGCCGTGGAGCAGGTGGCGGAGGAAAAGCTGCTGGACATGCTGCCCCCGGAGCTGCGCCCCGCCTACGAGGACGCGCTGCACCCGGCCGATCCGGAGGTGGAGGAGCTGGTCAAGGCGGCGGACAAGCTGTCCGCGCACATCAAATGCATCGAGGAACTGAAGGCCGGCAACAACGAGTTCCGTCAGGCCGCCGCCCAGACCGCCGCCGCCATGGATGCCATGCGCCTGCCGGAGCTGGACTATTTCCGAGAGCATTTTTTGCCAAGCTATTCGCTGACACTGGACGAGCTGGAGTAGAAAACCGCGCCTCCTGCGCCCTGCCATCGTCAAGCCTCCTCGACGTATACCCGATACGCCATCGTCGGCTTGCCATCGGCAGGAGGGCGCTAAAACAAAAACGACCTGAAAGGAGTATATAGGTATGAAAGCGATCGTCACCGTTGTGGGTAAGGATCAGGTGGGCATCATCGCCGGGGTGTGCAACACGCTGGCGGACAACCGCATCAACGTGCTGGACATCAGCCAGACCATCATGGAGGGCTATTTCACCATGATGATGGTGGTGGATCTGGCGGAGTGCAGGGCGCCCTTTGACACGCTGCGCGCCAGCCTGAAGGAGTACGGCGAGAGCCGGGGGCTGTCCATCCGCATCCAGCGGGAGGACATCTTCGACGCCATGCACAAGCTGTAAAGAGGTGCCGCCATGCTGAGTCTGCAAAATATATTCGACACCATCGCCATGGTGGACAAGCAGCATCTGGACATCCGCACCATCACCATGGGCATCTCCCTGCTGGACTGCGCCGATGAGGACATGCGCCGCTGCTGCGACAAGATCTACGACAAGATATGCTCCCGTGCCGAGAAGCTGGTGCAGACCGGCTGCGGCATCGAGAGCGAGTTCGGCATCCCCATCGTCAACAAGCGCATCTCCGTCACGCCTATGGCCATCGCGGGCGCGGCCTGCAAAAGCGAGGACTTCGTCCCGCTGGCGCTGACGCTGGACAGAGCCGCCAAGACCTGCGGCGTCAACTTTATCGGCGGCTATTCCGCGCTGGTGCAGAAGGGCTTCACCACCGGTGACCGGCGGCTGCTGGCATCGATTCCCCAGGCGCTGGCGCAGACGGAGCTGGTGTGCTCCAGCGTCAACGTGGGCAGCACAAAGGCCGGTATCAACATGGACGCCGTGGCGCAGATGGGACGCATCATCAAGGAGACGGCGCACCTGACCCGCCATCAGGACGGTCTGGGCTGCGCCAAGCTGGTGGTGTTCTGCAATGCCGTGGAGGACAACCCTTTCATGGCGGGCGCGTTCCACGGCGTGGGGGAGGCCGACACCGTCATCAACGTGGGCGTGTCCGGCCCCGGTGTGGTGTACCACGCCCTGCAGCAGTGCAAGGGGCAGCCCTTCGACGTGGTGGCCGAGACCATCAAAAAGACCGCCTTCCAGATCACCCGCATGGGTCAGATGGTGGCGTCCGAGGCCAGCCGTCGGCTGGATGTGCCCTTCGGCATCGTGGATCTGTCGCTGGCTCCCACCCCGGCGGTGGGCGACAGCGTGGCGCGCATTCTGGAGGAGATGGGTCTGGCTGTCTGCGGTACCCACGGCACCACTGCAGCGCTGGCGCTGCTGAACGACGCCGTGAAGAAGGGCGGCGTTATGGCCAGCGGCCATGTGGGCGGTCTGTCCGGCGCGTTTATCCCCGTGTCCGAGGACGAGGGCATGATCGCCGCCGCGCTGGACGGCACCCTGACCATCGACAAGCTGGAGGCCATGACCTGCGTGTGCTCCGTGGGACTGGATATGATCGCCGTGCCCGGCAGCACCACGGCGGAGACGATCTCCGCCATCATCGCGGACGAGGCCGCCGTGGGCATGGTCAACAGCAAGACCACCGCCGTGCGCGTCATCCCCGTGGAGGGCGCGGACGTGGGCGACACCGTGGAGATGGGCGGTCTGCTGGGCAGCGCGCCGGTCATGCCGGTGCACGAGGCGTCCTCCGCCGACTTCATAGCACGGGGCGGGCGCATCCCCGCGCCGCTGCAAAGCCTGAAAAACTGACATGATACGAAAAGCGGAATATACGGACATCAAGAGGGCACTGGACATCTACGACAGCGCCCGGCGGTTCATGCGCAGCCGGGGCAACGCCGTCCAGTGGGTCAACGGCTATCCCTCCGAGGAGCTGCTGCGGGCGGACGTGGCCGCCGGACAGCTGTATGTGATGGAGGACGCGGGCGGCGTGTACGCCGTGTTCGCCTTCATCATCGGGGACGACCCCACCTATCAGGTCATCGACGGCGCGTGGCTGGACGACGGGACGCCCTACGGCACACTGCACCGGCTGGGCAGCGACGGCACCCACAGCGGCGTGCTGTCCGACGCGGTGGACTGGGCGTGGGGGCGCATCCCCCACCTGCGGGCGGACACCCACGAGGCCAACCGCCCCATGCGGCGCTGCCTGGAGCGCGCCGGGTTCGTGTATACGGGGGTCATCACCGTGGCCGACGGCACGCCCCGCCGGGCGTATGAGAGGGTGTAGACAGCCGCGTGTACATGTGGGGAACGCCGCCCCCTGCGAAATGATCCTGTAGGGCGGGACCCATGTGTCCCGCCGCGTAGCGCTGGCAATAAACCGTATGTAGGGGACGGCGTCCTCGACGTCCCGCTTTGGGGCGGACGACTGTCCGCCCCATACAGCGCAAAGCGCTGTCATTCCCACGCCAGTGACCGTGTCACTGGCGTGGGAATCCGTTCTCTGCCTTGCGAAATTTTGTCAAAACGGCAATAAATGGGCGTCTGATTTGTGCGTTATGCCAAAAATGAATTTTCTGTGCCGAAAACGATTGCACACGAAAAAATATGGTGATATACTGACCTCACAACCGTGAATATGTGTCCGAGCGCCTATAGGCGCTCGATTCTTCCCCCCGTTGGGGGAAGAAGTGGGCGTGTGGACGCGGAAATTTTAATTTAGGAGGGTTCACAAACAATGAACAACAAAAGAGCGACAAAGCGCGCACTATTGACCAGCGTTATGGCACTGGTCATGTGTGTGGTCATGCTGGCCGGGACGACGTTCGCATGGTTTACCGATACGGCGTCCACCGGCGTGAACAAGATCCAGGCAGGTAATCTGGACGTGGCGTTGGAAATGAACACCGGGACGAAGGAAAGTCCCAATTGGGAGAACGCCGAGGGCAAGACCCTGCAGTTCAAAACCGCTGATGGCCGTACCGACAACATCCTCTGGGAGCCGGGCTGCCGCTATCAGCTGCCCGAGCTGCGCGTTGTCAACAAGGGCAATCTGGCTCTGAAGTACATGATCAAGGTCACCGGCATCGATGGCAGTGCCAAGCTGAATAAAGTCATTGATTGGACGATCACCGACAGCGCTACTGACGATGACATTGTAGCTGTTGCGACGGACACGTCTCCGGCAGAGTATAAGCTGCTGAAAGCGAACGATGCGCACATTCTGACTATCAAGGGCGAGATGGACAAGAACGCTGGTAACGAGTATCAGGGTCTGTCCATTGACGGCGTCTCTGTCACCGTGTATGCGACCCAGATGACCGCTGAGTTCGACAGCTTCGACGATCAGTATGATAAGAACGCTCAGTATCCCACCGATGCCGATGCGCTGCAAAACGCATTGACTGTTGGCGGCAATATCGTGCTGGCTGGCGATGCCGACCCGTCCGTAGCGATCGTGGCTACCAAGACTGCGGCCATCAACGCTAACGGCAAGACCATCGCAAACACCAACGATGTTTGGGACGTGGCTCCCAACTCCTGGTCTTTGATCTCCGCTCGGGAGAATGCTGACCTGACCATCACCGGCAACGGTACATTCAAGGCCAAGGAGAATGACTGCTACGCCGTGGACGTGCAGGACGGCGCGACTGTCACCATTGAGAACGGTACCTTCATCGGCAATATCCATGCCGTGTACGTCCTCAAGGGCACTGCCTACATTAAGGGCGGCTTCTATTCCGTGCAGCAGAAGTATCCCGATGCAAGCAAGGCGAATGAGTTCGTCCTGAACTGCTACGATGCCAACCGCAAAGCGGGCACTGCCAAGATCATCGTCACCGGCGGTACTTTCGTGAACTTCGACCCCTCCAACTGCAAGGCTGAGGGCGATGGCACCAACTTCGTCGCTCCCGGCTACAAGGTCGTGTCCGAAGTTCACGGTGCCGACACTTGGTACACCGTTGTTCCCAATACGGTCAGCGATCAGACTGAATTGAACAATGCGATTAGCGGGGCTACCGGCGCTGTCGGCGTCCAGTTGCCCGCTGGCACCTACACCCTGCCTAAGATGGACAACAAGGATGTCACGATCATCGGCACCAAGGACACCGTGATTGACATGAAGGACAAGCTCAATAACAACGCGACAAATGTTTCCTTCGAGGGTGTGACTGTCAACTTTGGTACGCAGGATTACAAGGGCTTCCAGCATACCGGCAAGCTGACCTACAAGGACTGCACCATCACCGGCAAGCAGTTCCTGTATGGTACTGAGGTGGAGTTCATCAACTGCACCTTCGTTCAGGATGCGGTGGATTACAACGTCTGGACTTACGGCGCTGGCAGTGTTCTGTTCAAGGACTGCACCTTCGACTGCAAGGGCAAGGCTGTGCTGATCTACAATGAAGGTCACATTTCCAGTCAGAACGTTGAGTTCCAGAACTGCAAGTTCAACGCTTCTGCGCCTGTCGCAGGCAAGGCAGCCATTGAGATTGATAGCTCTCTGCTCACGAACGGCGCTATCTACAAGGTCGTTATCGATCAGGCTACTGCGAACAATGTGACTGGTTTCGATAAAGGCTCTGTTAGCGGAAATCATGTCTGGAACAACAAGAAGGGCACGAGTGCCACAGTTATTGTTGCTGGCAATACTGTTTTGACAGCAAGCTGATTAGATTTTGCAACAAAAAAAGAACCGCCTGCGGGCGGTTCTTTTTTTACGTGGCGCTTACGCCAGAATATGCTTCAAGTCCGTCAGACCCATGACGTTTGTCACCACCAGCACGTGATCCCCCGGCTCGATGGTGGTCATGCCGCCGGGAATGATGATGCGCCCCTCCCGCACGATGGCTGCCAGAAGCACGCCGTGGCGCAGGGGCAGCTTCATCAGCGGCGTGTGCAGGATGCCGTAGCCGTCGTTTTTCGCGGTGAACTCCAGCGCCTCCACCTTGCCGCCCAGCAGCTTGTACAGCGACTCCACCGCCATGCCCTGGGAGTTGGCCAGCGCCCGGACGTAGCGGGTGATCTGGTTGGCGATGATGTCCTTGGGGCTGATGATGCTGCCCAGCCCCGTCTCCTGCACCAGATCCATGTAGTTGGGGCGGGTCATCTTGGCCAGCACCTTTTTCACTCCGGCGCGCCGCGCCGCCAGCGCCATCAGCAGGTTCTCCTCGTCCCGCCCGGTCAGCGCCACGAAGCCGTCCGTGCCGAACAGGTTCTCCGACCGGATCATGTCGTTGTCCGTGCCGTCGCCCTCGATGATCATGGCGTCCGGCAGCTCCTGGGACAGGCGCAGGCACTTGTCATGATCCTGCTCCACAATGTGTACCCGTGTGCCGGCGCGCGCCAGCTCCCAGCTCAGGTACATGCTGATGCGGCTGCCGCCCAGAATGGACACGTCCTTCACCCGCTGCAGGCTGCGCCCCATGTGCTTGAGCATCTTGTGCAGCTCCGTCTTGCTGCCCACCATATACAGCCGGTCGTCCGCCTGCGGCACAAAGGCGCCGTTGGGGATGAGGAACTCGTCGCCCCGCTGCGCCGCGCAGATCAGCACCTCCGCCACCCGCTCCCGGTGGAAGTCGCTGAGGGTGCGGCCGAGGATGGTGTCGTCCGGGTTCATCTGGAAGCCGATCATGTCGATGCGCCCGCCGGCAAACGGCTCCACGGAGATGGCCGCCGGGAAACTGAGGATCCGCGCGATCTCCTCCGCCGCCGCCAGATCGGGGTTGATGACCATGTCCAGCCCGATCTCCCGCTTGAGCATGTCCGCGTCCCGGCGGTATTCCGGGTTCCGTACCCGGGCGATGGTGTGCTGCGCGCCCACGCTTTTGGCGATCAGGCTGCACACCAGATTCGTCTCGTCCACGCCGGTGACGGCGATGACCAGATCGGCCTCCCGCGCCCCGGCCTCCATCAGCACGCTGATGGACGCGCCGTTGCCGTGGATGCACATGGCGTCCAGCGTGTTGTCCGCCCGGCTCAGGTGAGCGGCCTCGTCGTCCACCAGCGTGATGTCGTGCTTCTCCTGCGTCAGCTGCTGGGCGATGGCATAGCCCACCTTGCCGCAGCCTACGATGATGATCTTCATTTGCCCTCCTCCTCGCCCAACGGGGCGGCGGTCGTCTCTCTGTCAATGAGGGCGGCGGAGAACTCCGCGCCCAGTACCAGTATCTGCCCCGACATGTACAGCCACAGCAGCACCACGATCACCGTGGCGATGGAGCCGTACAGCACGGAATATTGTCCCACATGCTCCACATAATAGGAGAAGGCCATGCTCAGCACCAGCCATGCCGCCAGCGTGCTGCCCACGCCGGGCAGCACCTCCCGCAGCGGACGCCGCCGCCCCTGCGATAGCATATACAGCAGCACCAGCAGCACGGTCATCACCAGCGCCAGCGCCACAAAGCGCAGATAGCTCCACGCGGTGATGAACGCCTCCGACACGGTGATGATCCGCCCGGCGAATTCCAGCACCGTGCGGCCGACCACCACCAGCACCAGCGTAATGGCGATGCTCAGGATCAGGCACACGGTGAACAGCAGGATGCGCAGCTGGCTGCGCCACATGCTCTCCGGCGCGCCGCAGCCGAAGGCCTTGCGCACCGAGTGCATCAGGCAGCCCGCCGCCCGCATGGGGAACCAGATGGAGAATACCAGACTGAACCACAGCAGCTGCCGGCTCTGGTTGGCGGACACGTAGTCCAGATACGATTGCAGCACATTCAGCACGTCCGCCGGCAGCAGCGGCTCCAGCACGGAGGCGATATACGCGCCGTCCAGCTCCAGAAGGCCCAGCAGCGTGCTGATGAAGATCAGCAGCGGGAATATGGCGAACAGCAGGTAATAGGTCAGCGCCGCGCTGTCCCGCGCCACGTCGTGGGTATAATAGCGCCGCACCATGTCGCCGGCCAGGCGGCCGAAGCCGGTGCGGGGGAATTTCTTCTTGTCACTCATAGAAAACGACACCTCATAGGTGCATTGTACCATGCTTTCCCGGAGAAGGAAAGGGTAATTTGCGCCGGAAATTTTTCGGACGGCGGGGAAAAATTAAATTTTTTATTAAATAACAGATTTCCGGTTGTCGAAGCGGCGAAAGGGTGTTATAATACAATTGCCTGTAATTGGAATAATAGGAAAACCCTGAATAATATATTTAAGTGAAGCGGAGGACGAATCATGGATAATCTGACGACCATCGTGCGCGAGGAGATCGCGCGGCAGTACCGGAGCGTGCGGCAGTTTGCCTTTGCAGTAGGCGTACCCCTGTCCACCATTAACAGCGCCCTCCATAACGGCGTGGGCGGCTCCTCTTTCGATACTGTCATGAAGATATGCAAGCTCCTGGGCATCAAGGCCATGGCCGACGACGCGGCCTTCTATCTGACCGACGATACCGAGAAGCTGCTGACGCAGTATGCCCAGCTGGACGACTTTGGCCGCCATACCGTGGCTTCGGTGCTGCAGGTGGAGACGGAGCGCTGCGCCAAGCTCAAGAACATCGACTGATATTATAGCGCACAAAGCCCGCCGCATAATGCGGCGGGCTTTGAGACTGTCGAAAAAGCCTGTCATTGCGAGCCAGTGTGCGCCGCGAAGCAAGTGCCCTTGGGGTACACACTGGCGTGGCAATCCGTTTCTAAAACGCATAAACTCTGCGTTTTTCGCAGATTTCTGTCTAAAAAGATACGGATTCACACGTCGCTTCGCGCCGCGAAGCAAGTGCCCTTGGGGTACTCCTCGGAATGACAGGGGTGAGGTTTATCGACACGCTGAAGCCCGCCGCATTATGCGGCGGGCTTTTATATTCCGCAGCCGCGGGAAATGCGGGGTAAAATGACCGATGCCCCCTTCGCACCGTATTGCAAGATGCCCCGCGGTTTGCTATAATGTGGGAAAGGACTGAACACAAAAGCGCGGCAAGGAGGAATGAGCTGTGGGCGACGGCTATTTTCTGTTGACTAATTTGCTTTCCGAGGACGAGAAAAAGGTGGTCACCAGCATCACCGCCCATATTGAGCGGGGCGAAAAGCGCGTTGGCATCCAGCAGATCGCCAGCGAGAACTTCCTTTCCCCTACCTCCATCGTCAAAATGTGCAAGCGACTTGGGTTTGACGGATACAGCGAGCTGTACTATTACCTCAGCCGTCAGTTCGACTCCCACGGGGAAACCCGCGACAGCGAGCCGCTGAAGAATCTCATCGATAACTATTCCGAGTCGCTCATCACCGAGTTCTGCGAGCTGATGGATCGTTCCCGCACAGCCAAGCTGTTCACCACAGGGGAGGGATTTTCCAACATCGTCGGCTCCTATATCGCCCAGCGGCTGTCCATCTGCGGCTTTATGGTATTCAATAACGTGCATTTCTACGATTATATGCTGTTCCGGGATGCGCACCATCTGCAGGACGGTCAGGATGCGCCCCCGGTAATGTTTGCCGTCAGCCAGAGCGGAGAGACCAGCCCGGTGCTGAACGATGTGCGCAATGCCCGGCAGAACGGCCATAAGATCGTCACCTTTACCAAGCGGAGCGATTCTACTCTGGCGCAGATGTCGGACATCGTGTTCGTGGTGGACGGTTCCAGGCAAACACTGGCGGGGAGCCTGCCCAACACCTTCTTCGGACATGTGATCCTGGCGTTCGAGGAGCTGGTGGCTTTTTACTTCGCCAGAAAGGATCGCTGACAAGATATTACTTTTTTTACCAAAACAGAAAAACTTTCTCCGGGAAGGTGTGCTATACTGAGCATCGGTGTGGCACGCTTTTTCTGTGCCGCACTGTGGAGGCGTCCGGCGGGAGTGGCCGGTACGCAGGAATAACAAGACAACTATGGAGGAAAAAAGATGAAAAAGATCATTGCGCTTCTGCTGGCGCTGGTCATGGCGCTGGGTCTGCTGGCAGGCTGCGGCGACAAGGCCAATACCGAAGGCACCGACGATACCGACGGCGCCAAGAAGATCGAGACGCTGAAGGTCGCTTTCGTGCCTTCCCGCGAGCCTGAGGAGATCATCACCGCTACCGAGCCCCTGAAGCAGCTGCTGAAGGACGAGCTGGCCAAGCTGGGCTACGAAGTGGGCGATGTGGAGATCACTGTCGGCACCACCTACGAGGCAGTGGGCGAAGGCCTGGAGGCCGGTACCATCGATGTGGGTCTGATCCCCGGCGGCACCTATGTGCTGTACGATGACGGCGCTGAGGTCATTCTGACCGCTACCCGCGACGGTCTGAGCAAGGATTCCGACAATGCCAAGGACTGGAACGACGGTCAGCCCACCGAGGCTTCCGACAAGCAGGCCGTGTCCTACCGCGCCCTGTTCATCGCCGGCCCCTCTGACAAGGGTCAGGAGCTGGTGAAGAAGGTCAACGCCGGTGAGGAGCTGACCTGGGAGGATCTGGACAGCGCCAACTGGAGCATCATGGGCACCTCTTCTCCCGCCGGTTACATCTATCCCGCCCTGTGGCTGCAGGATCATTACGGCAAGGGCATCTCCGATCTGAAGAGCGCCGTGCAGTCTGATTCCTATGCCAGCGCCTTTGCCCGTCTGGCCTCCGGCCAGGTGGACGTGCTGGTGACCTATGCCGATGCCCGCCGCGACTATGCGGAGCGTTGGAACACCGAGTTCGGCCGTGAGGGCTCCATCTGGGAGGAGACCGGCGTGATCGGCGTCACTGCCCCCATCTACAACGACACCATCTCCGTCAGCAAGAACTCCGAGATCATGGATGCCGACCTGATCGCCGCCCTGCAGCAGGCGTTCATCAACATCGGCAACACCGATGCCGGTAAGGAAGTCATCAAGATCTACAGCCACAACGGCTATCAGGTGGCACAGGCTTCCGACTACGACAACGAGCGCGCCGCGCAGAAGCTCGTTCAGGAGCTGACTGCCGCTAACTAAAGCACTTTCCCAAGCGCGGGGAGGACTGTAAGGATCAAACCTTCCGCTGTCCTCCCCGCGTTTTTATTTCACGAAAAGAGGAGACCGTATGATCATTTTCGACCATGTATCCAAGGTATACCCCAACGGAACGGTGGGTCTGGACGACGTGAACCTGACCATTCAGGACGGCGAGTTCGTGGCCATTATCGGACGCTCCGGCGCCGGTAAGTCCACGCTGCTGCGGTCGGTGAACCGGATGCACCAGATCACCGCCGGAACGCTGACGGTAAACGGCACCGATGTCAGCACACTGTCAGGCAAGAGCCTGCGCCGCTTCCGCCGGGGCATCGGCATGGTGTTCCAGTCCTTCAATCTGGTGACACGAACCACCGTCATCAAGAACGTGCTGTCCGCCTGCGTGCCGGACATGCCGTTCTGGCGGGTGCTGCTGGGTACCTTCCGGAAGGAGGACAAAATCAAGGCGCTGGAGTCGCTGGACAAGGTGGGGATCCTGGATAAGGCCTATATGCGCGCCGACCAGCTGTCCGGCGGTCAGCAGCAGCGTGTGGCGCTGGCTCGCACGCTGACGCAGGATCCCCGTATCATTCTGGCTGACGAGCCGGTGGCTGCCCTTGATCCGGTCACCGCCAAGCAGGTGATGCAGGACTTTGTGCGCATCAATCAGGAGATGGGTATCTCCATCCTGCTGAACATCCATCATGTGGAGCTGGCGTTGGAGTACGCAGACCGCATTATCGGTATCCGCGCCGGCAGGATCGTCTATGACGGCCCCTCTGCAAATGTGGATCAGAAGGTACTGGATGCCATCTACGGGGATGACGCGCAGGCGGAGGAAACCGTATGAGCCTGTACGACCGTCTGTTCAAGCCCCGCCGCTACACGCTGCCCAACGGAACGGTGGTGGAGGAAAAGCGCAGCCGTGCGCCGCTGGTCATCCTGATCGTGCTGGCGCTGGGGGCGCTGTCTGTCCATATCACCGGCTTCGACTTTGCGGTGCTGGTGAAAAAGGGCGGCAAATTCTTTGACATTCTCACGGCCATGTTCCCGCCAAACACCGGGTATCTGGCCAAGATCTGGCAGCCGCTGTGGGACACCGTCAAGATGTCCTTCCTGGGCTCCTTCGTGGGCGCGGTGCTGGCGATCCCCTTCGCTATCGCTGCCGCCAGCAATATCGTGACAAATCGCGTGGTGGTGTTCATCGTCCGGCTGTTCCTCAGCCTGGTGCGGACGCTGCCCACGCTGGTGTGCGCGCTGATCGCCACCTATATCTTCGGTCTGGGCACCATGGCCGGTACCTGCGCCATCGCGGTGTTCACCTTCGCCTATGTGGGCAAGCAGCTTTTCGAGATCATCGAAACGGTGGACATGGGCCCCTACGAGGCGATGGAGGCGCTGGGCGCCACGCGGCTGCAGGCCTTTACTACGGCGGTGTTCCCGCAGGTGCTGCCTACGTATCTGTCCGTATCCCTGTTCTGCCTGGAGGGCAATGTGCGCTATGCGTCGATCCTGGGCTATGTGGGCGCAGGCGGCCTGGGTCTTATCATGAATGAAAAGATCGGCTGGCGGGAATATGACAGTCTCGGCATGATCCTGATCGTCCTGTTTTTGACCGTTATGGTCATTGAGGGCATCAGCCACTGGCTGCGCAAGCGCTTGACGTAAGGAGGCACATTATGGAACAGAGAATTCAAAAAGCCTATGCCTCTGCGCCGAAAACCTGGCTGTGGCAGCTGCTGGCGGCGTTCATCGTGGCCTGCCTGCTGGCCTGGTCGGGTACGGCCGTGCAGACCAGCAACCCCACCAGCAACGGGCTGGAGGTGGCGGGGAACATCATTTCCGGCATTTTTCACCCCTCCGGCAAGCTGCTGTTCACGCTGGGCACCAACGGCGTGCCCTACCTGCTGCTGGAGACGTTTTGCATCGCCTTTCTGGGCACCATCGTGGGCGCGGTGATCTCGCTGCCCCTGTCGTTCATCTCTGCCAGCAATCTGGTGCCAAGGCCGCTGGCGCTGGTGGGGCGAATCCTCATCGCCGCCATCCGCACCATTCCGGCTTTCGTCTATGGCCTGATGTTTATCCGCGTCACCGGCCCCGGCCCCTTTGCGGGTCTGCTCACCATGTCGCTGTGCTCTATCGGCATGGTGTCCAAGATGTTCATTGAGAGCATCGAGGATCTGGACAAGCGCATTCTGGAATCGCTGGACGCTGCGGGCTGCACCACGTTCCAGAAGATCCGCTACGGTATCCTGCCGCAGCTGACGGCGGATTTTACATCTACCATCATCTACCGCTTCGACATGAACCTGCGTGATGCCACGGTGCTGGGTCTGGTCGGCGCCGGCGGTATCGGCGCCCCGCTGATCTTCGCCATGAGCTCTTACCGCTGGAACGAGGTGGGCGCTATCCTGCTGGGGCTGATCGTGCTGGTGCTGATCATCGAATGGATCTCGTCCCGGATCCGCGTCAAGCTGGCACGGGGGTGAGCCATGGAAGCAAAAAGATTCACCATTTATTTCACCTCTGACCTTCACGGATATATCTACCCCACCGACTACCGCAGCCGGGAGGAGCGGGACATGGGGCTGTTCAAATGCGCCAGCCAATTCCGGAAAGACGGCAACACGCTGGTCATCGACGGCGGCGACATTCTGCAGGGCTCACCGCTGGGTGCCTTCTGCCACGATACACTGGGCAATGCTGGCCGGTTTGCGGAAATGATGAACCGTTGCGGCTATGACTATGTGACGCTGGGAAATCATGATTTCAACTACGGCATGGCATATCTGGACAGCTATCTCGACACCCTCCGCGCCCGCTGCGTTTGCCAGAACGTCCGGTGGGACGGGGCGGGCGTTCGCTTCCCCGCCCGGATCCACACGCTGGAAAACGGGCTGCGGATCGGCATTGTCGGCATCGTTACCGACTATGTGAACATCTGGGAGCGGCCGGAGCACCTGTCCGGCGTTACCATCAGCGATCCCATTCCTGCCGCGCGTGCGGCGCTGGATGAGCTGAGAGATCAGGTGGACGTGACGCTGTGTATCTATCACGGAGGCTTCGAGCGGGATCTGGCCACAGGCCGTGTGCTGTCCGCCACCCACGAGAACGTGGCCTACCGGCTGTGTCAGGAGCTGGATTTTGACATCCTGCTCACCGGGCACCAGCACATGACCGTCCACGGTCAGACGGTGTGCGGCACCTTTGTGGTGCAGCCCACCGACCGGGGACAGGAGTTCCTGCGCATTGAAGCGGCAGTCGTCGAAGGGGAAAAGCGCTTTACAAGCGAAACCGTCCCCGCGGCCGGCACCTGCCGGCGGGAGTGGCTGGAGGAGTTCGCCGGTATGGAGCACGGCGCGCAGGATTGGCTGGATCAGGTGGTGGGTCACCTGCCCAAGCCGCTGCTGCCGGATACGCCGTTGCGGATGGCGGCGGAGGGAAGCGGCCTTGCGGATCTGTTCAATGCGGTGCAGCTTTGGGCGACCGGCGCGCAGCTTTCCGCATCCAGTCTCGCCAACGATGTGGCGGGGCTGCCGCAGGTGGTGCGGCGGCGCGACCTGTTGATCGCATATCCCTACACCAACACGCTCTCTGTATTGCAGATTACAGGAGCGGTTCTGCGGCAGGCACTGGAACGCAGCGCGGAGTATTTCACCCGGAACGATGATGGGACGCTGCGCGTTTCCGACTGCTTCCTGGAGCCGAAGGTGGAGCATTACAACTATGACTATTACGCAGGCGTGTCCTACGCCTACGACATCTCCCAGCCGGTGGGACAGCGAGTGATCCGGATGACGGTGGCTGGGAAGCCGGTTGCGCCGGACGATGTGTTCACCATCTGCCTGAACAGCTACCGCGCCAGCGGAACCGGCGGATACGATTGCTATGTAGGCTGCCCGATGGTGCGGGAGATCGGCACGGAGATGTCCGACCTGATCCTGGAGTACTTCAAGCAGTATGGCGATGCCATACAGGACGTCCATGGTGATTTCCAGGTGCTTCCCGCCATAAAGGCGTAAAGCAGTCGCCATAATACAAACAGAAGCCCCCCGGCTGCGCCGGAGGGCTTCTCTATATGCCTGTGTACTGCCCTGGGCCCTGCGGAGTGCCGCGGATGCCGACAGCTACCCGCGGCAGACAGGGGGATTTCGTTTACCCCGCATGCTCCGCCGGGAATTGCCGCCCGGTGTGGTCGATGGTGTAGGGCGCATCGAGGATCAGCTGGCTGATGGGCACAACGGTGTAGCCGTCGTTGATAAGACAGCTGAGGATGGTGGGCAGCGCCTCCGGCGTGTGCAGCGCGGCGTTGTGGAACAGCACGATGCTCCCCGGCTGCACCTTGGACGTCACCCGCTTGCATATCGTCTCCGCGTCATAGTCCTTCCAGTCCAGAGAGTCCACATCCCACTGGATGGGTTCCATGCCCATGGAGCGGATGGCGGCGATGACGTGGTCGTCGTACTCCCCGTAGGGGCAGCGGATCAACGTGGGCGTTACGCCGGTGGAGGCGCTGATGCGCTGGTTGCTGGCGGTCACGTCGTCGATGATCTGCTGCGTGGACAGGCTGTTGTAGTGGTCGTGGTGGTTGGAGTGGCTCATGACCTCGTGCCCTGCGTCGTGGAGCGCCTTGACGGATTCCGGATACTTCTCCGCCCAGTCGCCCACCACGAAAAATGTGGTCTTGACGTCGTATTGCGCCAGAATATCGATCAGTGTCTGGGTGTCCTCGTTGCCCCACGGTGATGCAAAAGTGCGGCAGTTCACGGTGAACTGCCGCACTCTGTCTGCCGTGTTCTTTTACCATAAAATGGCAAAACCGGCCGGAATGATGCGCCGTCAGGAGAACCTGCGACCCGCTTTATTCCAAGCGGAAGGCGCTCCGGGAGCCGTTCAGCTGCCGAACATTGTGTCCAGCACCTGCGCCTCCGTGATGCCGCCGAACAGCTCGGACATCGGCTGGCTGCCCAGCGCACGGCGCACATCCTCCCGGCGGAAGGGGACGCCGCGCAGCGCCTCCACCAGCGGCTCCATGCTGCAGACCGCCAGAAAATCGCCGTGGAAGCGCACATCGGTGATCACGCCGTGGGCAACGGAGACGCCGACCTCCAGGCAGCCGCCATCCCAGTAGCGCTTGCCGGTCATATCAAACTTCGGAGAGCGACCGTAGTTCCACTCCCACGTGTCGTACTTTTCGGCCTTGCGCATTTCCACCTCTCCCAGCTCCTGCGGCATCAGCGCGTCAAACACCATGCCGCTGCCGGCCAGCGTATCCTTCAGATACGCCCAAAACGCGGGCATATCCATATCCTGCTTCAGGAAGCTGCGGATATTGCCGATACGGCTGCGGACGGACTTTGTGCTCTTGGAGCGGAACTTCTCCGGATCCACCTGCAGGGCGCCGGCGACCATATCGGGATTGGCATCGAACAGCAGCGTGCCGTGGTGCAGGATGCGGTTCCCGCACAGTCGCTGCGCCGTGCCGGAGACCTTGCGCCCCTCCACCAGAATATCGTTTCGGCCGGAGGCCTCCGCCTGCAGACCCAGACCCTTCAGCGCCTCGACAACCGGGTGGGTGAAGCGCGCCATGCTGATGCTCTCCTTATCCCCGGCATCGGTGATGAAGGAGTAATTCAGGTTGCCCAGATCGTGGTAGACGGCGCCGCCGCCGGTGCTGCGGCGCACCACGTTGATGTGATGCTCCTCCACAAAGGGACGGTTGATCTCCGCCTCGGTGTTCTGGTTCTGCCCCACCACGATGGTGTTGTCATTCTGCCACAGCAGCAGGTAGTCGCCCTCGGTGCGATGCGTCAGCACATACTCCTCAAAGGCGAGGTTGTAGTACGGGTTCTGGGAGTGAGTCTCCATATAGCGTACAGCGTGTTGCATCATATGTCCTCCTGTTGGGAAAAGGATCCCTCCGGGAGTGAGAGAGAAGCTCCCGGAGGGAAGAGAAGTGTAACGAAATCAGTTCTTGGTGTGGATGGCGCGCTTTTCGGCGTTCAGCGCCGCCTCGCGCATGGTCTCGGTAACGGTGGGGTGGGAGTGGATGGTGTCGATGATCTCGTCCAGCGTCATCTCACCCTCGATAGCCAGCGCGCCCTCGGCGATCAGATCGGTGGCACGCGGCCCGATGATGTGCATGCCCAGGATCTCGCCGTACTCGGCGCCGGCGATGATCTTCACCAGACCCTCGCCGCCGTTGAGGATCAGCGCCTTGCCGTTGGCGCTCATGGGGAATTTGCCCACCTTGTAGGCAATGCCCTGCGCCTTGCACTGCTCCTCGGTCAGACCAACGGAGGCCGCCTCCGGCTCCATATACACGCAGGTGGGGTTGGTCTTCTCGCAGTAGTGCGCCTCGTGGCCGCAGATGTTCTCCGACGCCACCTCCCCCATGGCGGAGGCGGTGTGCGCCAGCTGTGCGTGACCGAACACGCAGTCGCCGATGGCGTATACGCCGGGGACGTTGGTCTCCATCTTGTCGTTGACCAGAATACGACCCTTATCGTTGTCGATCTTGCCGGCGGCCAGATCCAGCGCGGCGGTGTTGGCCTTGCGGCCGATGGCCACCAGCACCTTCTCCGCCTCGAAGCTGACGGTGTTGCCGGACTTATCCTTGCAGACAACCTTCGCGCCCACGGGGCTGTCCTCCACGGACTGCACCGGGCACTCCAGATGGAACTCCATGCCCATCTTCTTCATGTGCGCCACGCCGATCTTGGTCAGATCGCCGTCCAGCATAGGCAGCATGTGATCCATGGCCTCCACCACGGTGATCTTCGTGCCGAAGGCTGCATAGGCGCAGGCCAGCTCCAGACCGATCACGCCGCCGCCGATGACCACCATGGTCGCAGGCAGCTTCTCCAGGGACAGAGCGCCGGTGGAGTCGATGCAGTTGGGGTTCTCCTTCAGACCGGGGATAGGCGGCTGGGCGTTGACGGAGCCGGTAGCCACGATGATGGCATCGGCGGTCATGCTCTCCTTGCTGCCGTCGGGCTTGGTGACCTCAAGCTGCTTTTCACCGGTGAACTTGGCGGTGCCGTCCACCTTCTTGACCTTGTTCAGCTTCAGCAGACCGGCTACGCCGCTGGTCAGCTGCTTGCTGATGGCGTTCTTGTGGGCGATGACCTGGGGGAAGTTGACCTTCACGCCATCGACCTCTACGCCGATATCCTTGCCCTGGGTCTTGATCTGCTCCACCAGCTCGGCGGAGTGCAGCAGGCACTTGGTGGGGATGCAGCCCACGTTCAGGCAGGTGCCGCCCAGATACTGCTTTTCGATAACGGTCACGTCTGCGCCCAGCTGTGCGGCGCGGATGGCGGCCACATAACCGCCGGGGCCGCCGCCGATGACGATGACGGACTTTTTGCCGCCTGCGGCGGGAGCAGCGGGAGCGGCAGGAGCCTGCGGCACAGCCGCCGCCACAGCGGCGGGCACCGCACCGGGGACAGCCTCGCCGGGCTGTCCGATCCACGCCAGCGTACCCTTCACGGGCACGTCGTCGCCCTCCTGCGCCACGATCTTCAGCAGCACGCCGTCCTGCTCGCTGGTCAGCTCGTTGGTCAGCTTGTCCGTGGTGATCTCTGCCACCACGTCGCCGGCCTTTACGGTATCGCCCTCGTGCTTGATCCACTTGGAGAGGGTGCCCTCCTCCATGGTCAGACCCAGCTGGGGCATTTTCAGTTCAAAAGCCATCTTTGTATCCTCCCTGTTTACAGGATGATGCTCATGGGCTTCTCCAGCAGATCGCGGAGCGCCATCACGAACTTGGCGGCCACCGCGCCGTCGATCAGGCGATGGTCATAGGTGAAGGACAGGCGCATGACCTGATGCTTGGAGATGTTGCCCTCGTCATCCATCACCAGCTCGTCCTGCACGGCGCACACGCCCAGAATGGCGGCGTCCGGCTGGTTGACGATGGGGGTGAACGTCTCGATGCCAAACATGCCCAGATTGGACACGGAGAAGGTGGAGCCCTTGTACTCGTCCGGCGTCAGCTTGTTGTTCTTGGCGCGGGAGGCCAGATCCTTGGCGGCGGCGGACAGGGCGTCCAGACCCAGCCGGTCGGCGTCGCGGATGACGGGGACGATCAGCCCCGCGTCCAGCGCCACTGCCATGCCCAGATTCACGTGGGCACGCTGGATGACCTGGTCGCCGTCCAGGCTCACCAGCACCTCCGGGTGCTGCCGCAGGCACTTGGCGGTGGCCTTGAGGATCAGGTCGTTGACGGAGTACTTGTTGCCCGTCTCGGCCATGAGCATCTTGCGGAACTTCATCAGCTCCGTCACGTCCACCTTGGTGTTCTGGGTGACGGGCGGGATCTCGGTGTGGGACTGCAGCATGCGCTGCGCCACCACCTTGCGCATACCGGCCAGCTTGGCAACGGTGTCGCCCTCCATCAGCTCAAGACCCGTCTTGCTGACAGGCTTGGCGGCGGGAGCGGGCGCGGCTGCGGGTGCGGGAGCGGGAGCTACGGCGGCCTGCGGTGCGCTGGCGGCGGCCAGCACATCCTGCTGACGGATACGGCCGCTGGGACCGGTGCCGGTCAGCTTTGTCACGTCCACGCCCAGCTTGGCAGCGGTCTTACGCGCCAGCGGGGAGATGCGCACGCGTGCGCCGCCGGCAGCGGCAGCCACAGGTGCGGCAGCGGGAGCGGCTGCCGCGGCGGGGGCAGGTGCGGCTGCGGGTGCTGCGGCGGGGGCACCGCCCACGGCCTCGCCGGGCTGTCCCACATAGCACAGCAGCCCCTTTACGGGCACATCCTCGCCCTCCTGCGCCACGATCTTCAGCAGCACGCCGTCGTGCTCGCTGGTGACCTCATTGGTCAGCTTGTCGGTGGTGATCTCCAGCAGTACGTCGCCGGTCTTCACCGCGTCGCCCTCATGCTTGACCCACTGGGAGACGGTGCCCTCCTCCATGGTCAGACCCAGCTGGGGCATCAATACTTCAAAAGCCATGATTCTCCCTCCTTACTTGTTCAGCACGCGCTTGACCGCGGCCACGATGTCCTCCGGATGGGGGAAGTTCTTGTCCTCCAGTACGGGGCTGAAGGGGGAGCAGATGTTCAGGCCGCACACGCGCTCCACCGGGGCGTCCAGCTCGTCGAACAGCTCCTCGCCGATCTGGGCGGAAAGCTCGCCGGCGAAGCTGCCGCGCTTGACCTCCTCAGAGACGATGATGGCGTTGTGGGTCTTGGAGACGGTCTTGACGATGGCGTCCCAATCCAGCGGCACCAGCGTCCGCAGATCCAGCACCTCGGCCGCGATGCCCTGCTCAGCCAGCTTCGCGGCGGCTTCCATGGCGAAGTTCACCTCGCGGCTCCAGGTGATGATGGAGATGTCCTTGCCCTCACGCTTGACGGCGGCCTGTCCCAGAGGAATGGTGTATTCCTCCTCGGGGATCTCCTCCTTCTTGGCGTACAGCAGCTTGTGCTCCAGGAAGATGACGGGGTCATCGTCCCGGATGGCGGTCTTCAGCAGGCCCTTGGCGTCTGCGGCAGAGCAGGGAGCCACCACCTTCAGACCGGGGAAGTGGCAGAAGAAGTTCTCCAGAGACTGGGAGTGCTGACCGGCGTTGCGGCGTCCGGCGCCCATGGGAGCACGAAGCACCATAGGCACGTTGCACTGGCCGCCGGTCATGTAGCGGATCTTGGCCGCCTGGTTGAACAGGGGGTCGGCACACTCGGTGGCGAAGTCGTCATACATCAGCTCCACCACGGGACGCAGGCCGCGCATGGCCGCGCCCACGGCCATACCCACGAAGCCCTCCTCGGAAATGGGGGTGTCGATGACCCGGTTGGGGCCAAACTCCTCCAGAAAACCCTTGGTAATGGCAAACACGTTGCCCATAACGGCCATATCCTCGCCCATGATAAAGACGTTCTTGTCGCGGAGCATCTCCTCGTGCAGCGCTTCGCCGATGGCCTTACTGACAGTGATCTTTTTCATCGTGCCACACACCTTTCATTGTCGCTCACATACATATCGTCCAGCACCGTGGCGGGATCGGGATATTCGGACTCGTCGGCGAACCGGACGGCCTCGGTCATCTCGGCGTCCGCCGCTGCGGTGATCTCGTCCAGCTCCTGCTGCGTGGCGCCCAGCGCCAGCAGGCGCTTGCCCAGCTTGGCGATGCCGTCGTTCTCCAGCGCGTGCTCCATGTACTCCTTGGGACGGTACACGGCGGGGTCGCCGCAGTAGTGACCCTGATAGCGGTACACGGTGGCCTCCACCAGATAGGGACCCTTGCCGCTGCGGGCGTGATCCATAGCCTTCTGCATGGCCTCATAGACCTCCGTGGGATTCGTGCCGTCCACGATGGCGTGGGGCACGCCGTAGGCCTCGGCACGGGTGGCCAGATGGGGCGTGTTGGTGACCCGGTGGATCTCGGTGGACACACCGTAGCAGTTGTTCTCAATGAACCACACCATGGGCAGCTGCCATGCAGCGGCCATGTTCAGGGACTCGTGGAAGCTGCCCTCGTTGGTGGCGCCGTCGCCGAAGCAGCCAACGGTCACAGCACCGTCACCCAGGATCTTGGAGGCCAGTGCGCTTCCCGCGGAGATGGGCTGGCCGCCGCCCACGATGCCGTTGGCGCCCAGATGGTTCATCTTCTCCATGTCCGCAATGTGCATGGAGCCGCCCTTGCCCTTGCAGTAGCCGGTCTTCTTGCCGAACAGCTCAGCCATGGCCAGCTTGGGATCCGCGCCGCGGGCGATGGCATGGCCGTGGCCGCGGTGGGTGGAGGTGAAATAATCCTGCGGGCCGATGGCGGCGAACGCGCCGGCCTCAGCGGCCTCCTGACCGATGCTCAGATGGATGTTGCCTGCCAGCATGCCCTTGGTGAAGCACTCGGCGGCCTTCTCCTCGAAGGTACGGATGCGCACCATCGTGCGATAGAACTCCAAAAGCTGCTCTTTGCTGTACATTTCCTTTTTCTTTTCAGCCAATGTTCTCACACCTTTCTATTATCCGTCCGTCACGCCTGCTTCGGCGCGAACAGGGGTACTTCCAGTTCTTCATCAAATTTTCTTCCCATGACCAGACCGCCGATCTCGGCGATGACCACGTCCACAGTCAGCAGCACCTTTGTGCCCTCCACCAGATGTCCGCCGTGGGCGTTGCCGTACCGATCGCTGAGGCTCATGTGAACATGCAGGTTCGTGTTGCCCTGGTCATCGTGGCAGATGATGCCGCTGCCGGCGGTCAGCTCGATGGGGCCGGTCAGGTGCAGTACCTCGCCGTAGCCGTAGCCGGCCTTCTTGTCCGGCAGCTCCACGGGGTTGCAGTAGGCCACGCCGTCCAGGCTGCCGATGGCGCTGAGGATCACGCCGTTGTTGATATTGGCGCGGCGGCAGGCCTCCGTCAGCCCCGCCAGCACATCCGTGCCGGGGCGCAGCCGCACGGCGATGACCCGCGTCAGATTTCCCTGCGCCATCTCCAGAATGTCATTCATTGGTTCCGACCTCCTTTTGTGTCAGAGTTCTATCTGCTGCATGGGTTCCGTCAGCGGCAGCACGCGGAGATGCTCCTCCGCCGCCGCGCGCGGCATCCGCCATGCCATATCCCGCATGTGCATCCGGTCGTCCTCCCGGAAGGGAACGTGGTAGACGCACAGCGTGTCTGTATTAAAATGCCCGTGAAACAGACGCCTGTCATAGTACGCCTGATAAAACAGCGGATTGAGGAATACCGCGTCCAGCGGCGTCCCCGCCAGCCGGGAAAAATCCTCGTGCAGATAATCGCTGTCCGCTGTGAACAGCACCCGCCGTTCGTCAAAGCGCAGCAGGTAGCACACATGGGGCACGTCCCGGTATTCCTCGCCCAGATGGGGCACCATGAACGCCTGCACGGAGATATCCGGCTCGATCTGTATGGCCGCCCGATCCGTCCGGCGGGACAGCAGCACGCAGGGCACGCCCCACTGCCGCAGCCAATCGCTGAGCCCGCGCACCTCCGGCGCACTGTCCTCCGGATAGAACAGCCCCTTGACCGCCCGGTGCTCCAGCAGCTCCTGCACCATCCTTGGCGCGAAGTGGTCGGGGTGATGGTGGCTGAACAGCAGGTAGTCCAGCCGCTCAAAGGGCGGCTCCTCCCGGAGCAGGGCATCCCAGCAGCCGCCGGGCAGCACGCTGAAGGGATTGCCGTTCTTGCCGAATACGCCGTCCAGCAGCAGGGAAGTGCCCCGGTACTGGAGCAGCACACCGGCGTTGGCCAGCAGGGTCACGCGGATAGGATGCCGCTCCATGGCGTCATTTTTCCTCGCCCACGGTCACGTCCATCTTGTCCTCGTAGTACTTGACCATGGCGATCTGATCCTCGTCGATGTGTCCGTTGTCGTTCATCCAGTCCATGACCCGCAGCACCACGTCCGTCATGGGCGTGTCCACGCCCATGTGGTGGGCGAAGTGCTTGGCATTCAGGATATCCTTGCGGTGAACGGCTACGCGGGCGCCCGGCTCGTAATCGCGCTTGATGAGCTTGGGCACCTTGTTTTCGTATACGGGGCCGCCGGCAAAGCCGCCGCGGGTGGCCTCGAAGGTGGTCTGCAGGTCGATGCCCGCTTTGGCGGCGAAGGCATACGCCTCGGCGATGACCACCATGTACGCGCCGGCCACCATGTTGTTCACCAGCTTGGTGACGCTGCCGCTGCCGCTGCCGCCGGTGTAGACGGGGTGTCCCATGCACTCCAGCAGGGGCTTGACCTTGTCGAAGGCCTCCCTGTCACCGCCGGTCATGATGGCCAGCGTACCGGCAATGGCCATGGGATTGCCGCCGCTGATGGGCGAATCCAGCAGGGACATGCCGGCGTCCTTGACCTCCTGATACAGCTCCCGGATAATGTCGGGCGCGGTGGAGCTGAGGTCGATGATGATATTGCCCTTCTTGCCGTACTTCACGGCGGCCTCCACCGACTGGCGGATGATGGCGTGGGTGGGCAGGATCTGCATGATGACATCGCAGTCCGTATAGATCTGGATCTGCTCTGTCACCGGCGTGCCGCCGGCGGCGGCGAACTCATCCAGACGATTCCGCGCCACATCGTAGCCCAGAACCTCACAGCCGCTCTTCTTCAGCAGGTTCTTCGCCATGGGAAGTCCCATAACGCCCAGACCCAGAAAACCGATCTTCATGTGTCACATCTCCTTATCATATTTCAACGTGTTCGCCCCTCACCGTCCGCCCGCGGCCCCGCCCCGTCAGCCGGGGCGAGGCGCGTTTGGAATTTGAGGGGGAAAGAATAAGACTTGTTATTTCTTCAGCAGGGACGGCAGCCATGTGGTCAGCGGATCCACATAGGTGATCAGCAGCAGCACCACAATGCTGATGAGCAGCAGGGGCATCAGCGCCTTCAGAGATTTGGAAAGGCTTGTCTCGCCGATCTGGTTGCTCAGCAGCAGGCACAGACCCACCGGCGGCGTCACCAGACCGATGCAGAGGTTGAAGCTCATCACGATGCCGAACATCAGGGGGTTGATGCCATACAGCGTCAGCAGCGGCATCAGGATGGGCGTCATCATGATGATGGCTGCGTTGGCCTCCATCAGCATACCGATGATCAGGAACAGCAGATTCAGCAGCAGCAGGATCAGCACGCGGCTCTCCGTCAGGCTGGAGAAGGTATCCAGCAGCAGCGCCGGCAGGCCGGAGGTGACCACCACATAGCTGGAGGCTTTGGAAAGTCCCACCATCACCATGATGGTGGCGGTGGAGACGGAGGCCTCTACGAAGGAGTTGGGCAGCTCGCTCCACTTGGTGTCCTTGTAGATGAACAGGCTCACCACCAGTGCGTACACCACCGCTACGGCGGCGGCCTCGGTAGCGGTAAAGATACCGCCGAAGATACCGCCCAGAATGATGATGGGCATCAGCAGCGCCCAGATACTGCTCTTGAAGGTCTTGGCGACCTCCTTGGCGGGCATCTTCTCGTGGGCGGGCAGGTTATACCGCTTGGCATACACCAGCGCGTATCCCATCAGGCAGAGCACCAGCATCAGGCCGGGGATCACCGAGCCGATGAACAGCTTGGACACCGACACGTTGGTGATGGAGGCATACACGATCAGCGTGATGGACGGCGGGATAATGGGGCCCAGAATGGAGGAAATGGACGACATGGCCACGGCGAAGGGAGCGGGATAGCCCTCCTTCTTCATGGCGGGGATCGTCAATCCGCCGATGGCGGAGGCCGTGGCCACGCCGGAGCCGGAGATAGCGCCGAACAGGGCGGAGGCCACCACCGTCACCAGAGCCAGACTGCCCTTGATGCGCCCGATCAGCGCGTTGGCCACGTCGATGAGCTTACCGGTGATGCTGCGGGACATGAGGTTGCCCGCCAGGATGAAAAAGGGGATAGCCAGCAGGGAAGAGGAGTTCATGCCGGCAAACAGCTTCTGCGGCAGCACCAGCAGCGGCAGATCCGCCATGTTCAGCGCCACCAGCGTACCGATACCCAGTGCTACAAAGATGGGGATGCCCAAAAAGGACAGCGCCAGCAGCAGAATGAATACGAGCAATCCTGCGTTCATGCGGCGGTACCTCCTTTCTTTTCGTCAGCCAGCTCCTGTATGTTCTTCAGAATGACCTCCACGGAGGTCAGCACCATCAGCGCCGTTCCGATAGGCACGCAGGTGTAGGGCACGGACATGGGCAGACCCAGTCCGGCAGAGGTGTTGGGCATACCGCTGCGCACCAGCTCAAGGGAGAGAATGAACAGATACACCAGAAACACCGTGCCCACCGCGGTGGCGCAGATCGTGAAGATCTTGCGCATGTGGGGCTTCAGTGCATTGAGCAGCACGTCGATCTGCAAATGGCTGTTGCGCCGCACGGCGATGGCGGCCGCCATCATCACATTGAAGATGAACAGATACCGCACCAGCTCCTCGCTCCATGCGGGGGAGTTCGAGAATACGTACCGCATGACCACCTGATAGAACATGATCAGCACCATGCCCGGCACAGATACCGTCAGGATGATCCGCTGGATCTTCTCCAGAATGTCCAGAAACTTGGAATACGCTTTGATCATAGCTGTTTTCCTCCCTCCTTACCCATTAGCGGGATCCATGGCGGCGATACGCTCCACCCAGTCGGCAAACTCGGGATAGTTGGTGGCGGCGAAATCCTTGAAGTGGTCGGCGAAGGCGGCGTTGTCCACCTCGATGATGGTCTTGCCCTCGTCCTCCAGCTCCTGCCAGGCCACGGCGTCCTTGTCCGCCTGCTGCTCGCTGATGGCGCGGCCGGCAAATTCGGCTGCCTCCAGCACCGCCGCCTGAATGTCGGCCGGCAGGCTCTCGAAGTAGTCCTTATCCATGATGATGACGTTGCAGCCATACACATGGTTCGTCTTGATCCAGTAGCTGCACACCTCGTCAAAGGCGTAGTTCACGGAGTCCACCACGGGGTTTTCCTGCCCGTCCACCGTCTTTTGCTGCAGGGCGGTGTAGACCTCATTCATGGGCACCGGCGTGGGGTTGGCGCCCGCCCACTGCCATGTTTTCAGATACATCTCCAGATTGGGCGCCCGGAGCTTGAAGCCCTTGAAATCCGCAATGGTTTTCAGCTCCTTCGTGGCGCACACCACGCGGGGACCGCGATAGGAGGCTCCCATCAGCTTGAAGCCCGCGTCATCGCCCACGGCGTCCTTGATCTCCTGTCCCAGGTCACTGTACCACACGTTCATGAAGTGGTCGTAGCTGCTGAACATGTAGGGCATGGCCTCGATGTTGGCCAGGGAGGTGAAGGTGGCCAGAGTGCCGATGGATTCGCACATCACGTCGGCTACGCCGGCGTACATGCCCTCCAGCACCTCAGCCGTAGTGCCCAGCTGTGCGCCGCCGTACAGGTCCACCCGCACGCGGCCGTTCGTCAGTTCTTTGATCTTCTGGGCGAACAGCACGCCCGTATCATAGGCGTTGTCGCCCTCCGTGGAGTTCAACGCCATTTTCCAGCGATACTCCACATCCTCGTTGTTTGCGGTACCGGCGCAGCCTGATAAAACGCCTGCCAGCATCAGACACGCCAGCACCATTGCCGCCAACTTTTTCATACGCGTCCTCCTTACTTTGGGAGATTGGGGGTTCTCTCCTCTTTGTGGTATTTTGGTATTACCATCCAACCACGATACCAAAATACCACAATTCGCCGCTTCCGTCAATCCGGGGAAAAAGCCGAAATTTGCAGTCAAAAGTTGTATAATATGTATAATAGCTGTGTACGCTACCTGTTTTGACCAAAAGCAAGCGGAGGGCACACCTGAAAGGTGTGCCCTCCGTCAGACTGTCAAAAAACCTGCTCGGTCACAGGTATCGGAGGGAAGGATAGTGTGAAAGGGAACCGTCAGGGTTCCCTTTCGCGTTCAATCACCCGCCGCAGCGACCAAAATTGCAAAATAAAATACTGTTTTTTATTTTGCAATTTTGCCCCAGCTTGTCAAAAAAGTCCGAACGGACTTTTTTGACAAGCTGGCGGAGGGCGCACCTGAAAGGTGTGCCCTCCGTCTGTGTTGGTATGATCTGCATTTTACGTCTGCTCCGGTACGGGAGCTTCCTCGTCGCCCCGGTCGCGGGCGGGGTAGTTCTGCGCAAATTGCGAGACGATGTTCAGATGCCGGATCATCTCCCGCTGCGCTCTGGCGGCGTCCCGATCCTTGACCGCCTCATAAATGGCGTGATGGGACTGCTGGGTCTGCTCGTGATAGCTGGGCAGATCCCAGAAGCGGATGCGCACATCCGCGATCAGGTTGTTGACCAGATGGATGGTGGAGGCCAGCATGGAGTTGTGGCTGGCCACCGCCAGCGCATCGTGGAACTCCACGTCGTACATATAATTGGAGGGATCCTCGTCCAGATGTGTCACCGCTACGTCGAGCGCGGCCATGTCCTCCTCGGTGGCGCGCTCGCAGGCCAGACCCACGATGCCCACCTCGATCACCCGGCGGAACTCGTTGAAGGGCTCTGTGCCGCCCATTTCGTTGGAGCATTCGATCCAGGTGCGCGCCTTCTGGATGTAATCCGCGTCCCGCAGCAGCACCTTTCGGTTGCCGCGCCCGTCGATGGCGCCCAGGAATTCCAAAATCGCCAGACACTCCCGCAGAGAGCCGCGCCCGACGCCCAGCATCTCGGCCAGATCGCGCTCAGAGGGCAGCTCCTCTCCCACGCGGATATGTCCGTCCTCGATGGCCTTGACCAGTGCCTGCATGATAAGCTCCGGTACGCGCGGCGTGGTGTTCTGCTGAATTTTTTCAATATGCATGGCGATTATTCCTTATCCTTTCTGTTCTGCCGCAAGGGGCATCACAGGTCTTAACTGCTATTTTACACGGAGTTTTCTCATAAATCAATGGTATGACCAAATTTTTTGTTTTGCTGCCGCCATCGGCAGGCCGGTTCGTTCCGCTTGCCGCCGGAAGCGACAAAAGAACAACTGTGAATCTTTCTTTAATTTTTACAGAAATCATTGCAATTTCTTTACATTTACAGTATGATATGCCCCGCGCCAAAATTTTGACAGATTCCGCAGCCGCCTTCCCCTGAGGGAGGCCTGCGGCAGGAGACATATATGCTGAAGACAAGACCCAATGAGATAGCGAATCAACCCCAGGCACCCCATGAGACATCTGCTGCGGTGCGAGCCCCGCGCCGCGGCCTGTGGCAGGAATGGCTCCGCAGCCTGCTGCTGTTCTGCGGCGCCAGCATCTATGTGGAGCTGTGCCTGCACCTGTGCGTCTATCGCTCGCTGGACAGGCGGGCGGTCTATCTGGTGCTGTTCGGACTGCTGGGCGGCACGGTCTGCACGCTGCTGACCACGCACCTGCCCAAGATCGCCCGGCAGATCGTGGGCGTGCTTCTGGTCGCCGTGCAGGTGCTGTTTGCCGAGGTGCAGCTGATGTACCACGCCATTTTCGGCAACTTCATGCCCATCAGTCAGGTGAGCATGGGCGGGAACGTCATCACCAATTTCGACTCGCAGATCCTGTACAGCATCGGCAAGAACATCGTTCCCATCCTTCTGCTGCTGGTACCGCTGATCGTGACGATCCTCTGCCTTGCTCTGCGCAAGCTCCGGGTGCTGACCGTGCGGCTCAAGTGGAGGCAGGCGCTGGCGACGCTGGGCATCCTGCTGACGCTGCTGCTGGCTACGATGGGCATTATGTACGCCGGGCGGGACAAGTCGTTCTCCGTCTACAAGACCTTCACCAACGTGAACACCTCTACCGACAGCAGCTATAAGAGCGTGGGCATGCTGGCCACCACGGTGCAGGAGCTTCGCTACATGGTCTTTGGCAGCAGCGGCAGCGTCATCATCACGCCGTCCTCGCTGGGTACAGACACCAGACGGCTCTACAGCAGCAATTCCTACAATGTGATCGAGAGCATCGACTTTGCAAAGCTGGCGGAGTCTGCGGATAACATCATGTGCAGGACCACGGATGAGTATCTGGCGCAGGTGGTCCCCACCCGGAAGAACAACTACACCGGGCTTTTGCAGGACTACAACCTGATCACCATCTGTGCCGAGAGCTTCTGCCCCTGGTTCATCAGCGAGGAGCTGACGCCCACCCTGTACAAGCTGTCCCACACGGGCATCGTCTTTGAAAACTACTACGGCACGTTCCAATCCGTCACCACCAACGGCGAGTACACCATGTGTATGGGGCTGTATCCCGACATGTCCCGCACCAAGACGGATTCCAGCTTCAACGTGGCGGGCACCAACTATCTGCCCTTCTGCCTGGGCAACGCCCTGAAGGAAAAGGGCTACCAGACCTGGGGCTATCACGACTATATCGGCGATTTCTACAACCGGAACATCACCCACGCCAACATGGGCTATACCTTCAAGGCGGCGGACTCCGGGCTGAATATAAAGATCGACTGGCCCTCCTCCGATCTGGAGATGATGGAGGCCTCCGTGGACGACTACCTCAGCAGCAGGGAGCCCTTCCACGCCTATTACATGACCTTCAGCGGCCACTATCAGTACAACTGGGACAACGCCATGAGCGCCAAGAACCACGACGCGGTGAAGGATCTGCCCTATTCCGAGCCGGTGAAGGCGTATATCGCCTGCAATCTGGAGCTGGAAAATGCGCTGACCTACCTGATGCAGCGGCTGGCGCAGGCGGGCGTGGCCGACAAGACCTGTATCGTGCTGACCAACGACCACTACCCTTACGGCCTGACGGAGGACGAGTACAACGAGCTGGCGGGGCGGGAAATGGATCTTACCTTTGAGAAGTACCGCAACAGCTTCATCTGCTATGTGCCCGGCCTGTCCGAGAATATCGTGGTGAACGAGTACTGCTCCACGGCGGACATCCTGCCCACGCTGCTGAACCTGTTCGGCGTGGACTACGACTCCCGGCTGCTGGCGGGCACCGATGTGCTGTCCAACGGCGTACACATGGCGGTGCTGTCGGACAAGTCCTTCCTGACAAAGACCTTCCGCTATGACGCCGGCACGGAGGCGGTGATCCCCGCCGACGAGAGCATCGTTATTTCTGACGAGCAGCTGGAGGCCTACCGGCTGTATGTGGACAATAAGTTCCAGATGTCCAGCAACATCGTCAACAGTGACTACTACGCCCATGTTTTCGGCAAGGCGTCCAGCGGCGGCACGTTGGAGGATACGGTGGTGTTTACGGACATCACGGGCATTTTCAACCAAGCCAGCGTCCTCTATATGTACCGTAACGGATATATAGACCCGGAAACGCCGAACACCTTTGGCGGAAAGGCCGCGGCAAAGGTGGGCGAATTCGTGGATGTGCTGTACCGCATCTCCCAAAGGCCGGAGACGGACAACACCGCCCTGCCGCCCGACTATGAAAACGAGACATTCAACGGCTCCGCCTGCCCCTACTACGATGCCGTGTGCTGGGCGTATCAAACGGGGCTGCTCCGTCAGGGCGATCTGCATACGGCCTATGACGACGACATGGATTACCAGACGGCCTGCCTGCTGATCTATCGCTATGCCGCCATGTCCGGCGTCGACACCCGTGTAGATCAGGAGCTGGCGCGGCAGGCCATGCGGGAAAATCCCCGGCTCAGCGTCGAGACCGTCAGAGCCATGCTCTGGTGCGACCAGACGGACATCACCACCCGTGACAGCGAGCTGGGCGAGCTGCTGGCAGCCTATGACACCCACATCAGCCGGTACCAGATGACGTCGTTCCTGTTCTATCTGTGCACCTATGAGCTGAATTCCCGAAACGAAGCATGATATGAAATAAGGTGCGGCAGTTCAGATGCTGAGCTGCCGCACCTTTGCATCACCCCACGGTGATGTAAAAGTGCGGCCGCCCTCCGGCATAAGACATGGTGCCCCGGCATACTGCTGGATAGCCCGCACGATGCGGGCCTTTCCAAATAAAAGCCCCCTCCGTATACATGGAGGGGGCTTTTGCTGCTGGTTCGCCGGAACCATCTGAAAGAAACGCCGGCTTACGCTCACAGCACTGTTTGCATCACATGCTTGATGTGCAGAGACATAGCCATCTCTGCAAAATCCGGATCGTGGGAGGCGAAGGCTTGGCAAATATCGGGATTATCCTGTTTCGGAATTTCCCGCAGCGTGCGCTCGCTGCCCTCCGCCATAGCCAGACCCACGGGAAAAGCCCGGCTGATCAGCGGTATCAACTGGCAGAAAAAGTCATTGTGCGTGGCGCGCACGATGGCGTGGTGGAAGCGCAGGTCGGCGGCCTGCCAGCCGGAGTGGTTGCCGCTGCTCAGCTCGTCCACTACCTGCTGGCCCAGTGCGATGATAGTACCGCGCTCTTCATCGGTGGCCCGCATGCACGCCAGCTTTGCCGTCGCGGGTTCAAATATCAAACGCAGTTCGTACAGGTCCTTGGCCTGTATCCGCAGGCTCTCCAGCTTGCGGATGTCCGGGTCGGTCTGCGCGTCCAGAACATCGGACACATAGGTGCCTGACCCGCGCCGTACATTCAGCAGTCCCTGCGCCGTCAGCAGACGGATGGCCTCCCGCAGTGTGGTGCGGCTGATACCCAACTCCTCTGCCAGAATATTTTCGCTGGGGAGCCGGTCTCCGGGCGCGTATTTTCGTTCACTGACGATTTGGTTATAGAGCAGGCTGGCGGTCTGATCCGTCAGCGACGAACGTTTGGACATGTATAGTACCCCGTGTTTTTCTTTATCACTAAGTGAATACATCATATCATACCACGGCGGGGAATGCAAGATTTTCCAGAAAAATTTATCATACAAGTTTTGGGAGCGGCAAGCAGATGTTGGGTATACGCTTGTCAAATAATTTCAGTATTTTCAGCTTTTTATTGCGCCAGAGAAGTTATTTAGGAATAAATTCGCTCCATGATAAAATATTTTGCAAAATATATTATCTGCGGACGAAAGAGCGGGTAGCTTGTATAAGCGACAGCTCGTTTTATAAGGAGAGTCCGCCGCGGCAGACACGGAAAAATGTGGTTATTGCGAAGAAATTGTCATATTGCACAATGATTTTCGTCATTTTAACAAAAACCGCGCTACGCTATTGACAATCTCTGCCTTAACTTGTATGATGTGTGCGTAAGTGGTAATACATATTACAAGTTCGGCTAAAACCAATTGAGCAGTGAGGAAAAACACAGCGTAAGGAGGAGTATCGTACATGAATAGTGAAGTAGTGACCAAGGGTGCCCGCGCCGGTGCCTCCCGTTCCTTCCTGTATGCAACGGGCCTGACGAAAGAGGAGCTGCAGAAGCCGCTAATCGCGGTGGTCAGTTCCTTTAATGAAGTAGTCCCCGGCCACATCAACATCGACAAGATCGCCAATGCCGTCAAGATGGGGATCGCCGAAGCCGGCGGCACGCCGATCATGTTCCCCGCCATTGCCGTGTGTGACGGTATCGCCATGGGGCATGTGGGCATGAAGTATTCCCTGGTGACCCGCGATCTGATCGCAGACTCCACGGAGGCCATGCTCATGGCCCACGCCTTTGACGGAGCGGTGATGATCCCCAACTGTGACAAGAACGTGCCCGGCCTTCTGATGGCGGCGGCCCGCGTGAACATTCCTACGGTGTTCGTCAGCGGCGGTCCCATGCTGCCGGCGCGCATCCGGGAAAACGGCTGCACCCGTGAGACGTGTGCTTCCGAAATGTTTGAATTTGTCGGCGCCTATCAGGCGGGCAAGATCACGGCGGAGCAGCTGGATCATTATGAGCAGTGCACTTCTCCCACGTGCGGCTCCTGCGCCGGCATGTACACCGCCAACAGCATGAACTGCCTGACCGAGGCGCTTGGCCTTGGCCTGAAGGGAAACGGCACTATTCCCGCAGTGTATTCCGAGCGTCTGCGTCTGGCCAAGCATGCCGGCATGGCGGTCATGGACATGATCCGCAAGGATATCCGCCCCCGCGACATCCTGACGGAGGAGGCTTTTGAAAACGCACTGACGGTGGATATGGCTCTGGGCTGCAGCACCAACTCCATGCTGCACCTGCCTGCCATCGCCCGCGAGGCCGGCGTGAAGCTGAACCTGGACATCGCCAATGCAATCAGCGAGCGCACCCCGAACCTGTGCCATTTGGCGCCGGCACCTCACGGCCGCTTTATCGTGGATCTGGAAATGGCCGGCGGTGTGTATGCCGTGATGAATGAGCTGTCCAAGAAGGACCTGCTGCATCTGGACTGCATGACCGTCACCGGCAAGACGGTGGGCGAGAACATCAAGGACTGTCCCAATCAGGACCACGAGATCATCCGTCCGGTGGACGATCCGTACAGCGCTACCGGCGGCATTGCCGTTCTGCGCGGCAATCTGGCTCCGGACGGCTGCGTGTGCAAGCGCGCCGCGGTGCTGGAGAATATGCTGGTGCACAGCGGCCCGGCGCGTGTGTTCGATTGCGAAGAAGATGCCATCGAGGCCATCGACACCGGAAAGATCGTACCCGGCGATGTGGTGGTCATCCGGTACGAAGGCCCCAAGGGCGGCCCCGGCATGCGTGAGATGCTGAACCCCACCTCGGCGCTGACCGGCCGCGGTCTGGGCGGCAGCGTGGCGCTGATCACCGACGGCCGCTTCAGCGGCGGCACCAACGGCGCTGCTGTGGGACATATCTCTCCCGAAGCGGCTCTGGGCGGTCCCATTGCGCTGGTGGAAGAGGGCGACATCATCGAGATCGACATTCCCGGCCATCACATTGAGCTGAAGGTCCCCGAGGAGGAGCTGGAGCGCCGCCGTGCGGCCTGGACGCCCCGCGAGCCCAAGATCAAGACCGGCTATCTGGCCCGCTATGCGGCGCTTGTTACCTCCGGCGCCAATGGCGCTGTGCTGGAAGTCAAGTGAGCGCACTGTACCTGTGAGCATATACCCTTCACATACAAAACAAAATAAAAAGGAGAAAGAGAAATGGAAATCATCAAAAAGATCTGTAACGGCTTCAACAAGCTGTTGCCGGTGCTGGTGCTGGCTGTCTGCGTGCTGGCATTCTTCGTGCCCAGCAGCCTGACCTGGGCATCCGCCAAGACCACTTTGCTGCTGCAGATCATCATGTTCGGCATGGGCTTGCTGCTGACCGGCAACGACTTCGTGATGGTGTTTAAGCGCCCCGGCGCTGTCATCCTGGTGGAGGTTATCCAGTTCGTGTGGATGCCCCTGAGCGCTTTCCTGTGGACCAAGCTCTTCGGCCTGGAGGCCGGCCTGGCGGTGGGCGTCATCCTGGTGGGCTGCTGCCCCGGCGGTACCGCTTCCAACGTGATGACCTACGTGGCTAAGGGCGATGTGCCTCTGAGCGTCACCTGCACCACTATCTCCACGCTGGTCGCTCCCGTGCTGACCCCGCTGCTGGTCAAGCTGTATGCCGGCGCCGTTGTGGAAGTGTCCCTGTACTCCATGTTCATGTCCATCGTCAAGGTGGTCCTGGTGCCCATCGTTCTGGGTATCGTCATCAACCTGGTCATCGGCAAGTACATCAACCCCATCAAGAGCGTTATGCCTCTGATCTCCGGTATCGGCGTGCTGCTGGTGCTGGGCGGTGTCGTGGCCGTCAACCACAACAACATTGTCACCTCCGGTGTGCTGATCTTCGCCTGCTGCCTGTGCCAGAACGTGGGCGGCCTGGTCGCGGGTCACTTCCTGGCCAAGCTCTTCAAGTTCACCAAGCCCCAGCAGCGTGCCTGCGCGATCGAGATCGGTATGCAGAACGCCGGTCTGGCATCCAACCTGGCCATGGCCAACTTCGAGCCCATCTCCGCGCTGGCTGGCGCAGCCTTTGGCCTGTGGCACAACTTTACCGGCGCCCTGTACGCCCGTATCGTCAGCGCCAAGGACGACAAGGAAGCGGCTGTCAACTGACCTTCGAACGATATGGCTGACTGAGTGCAAAGGGGCGGTTTCCGCACGCCGCCCCTTTGCGCGGCTTATATACGGACCTTGAAAGGAGGCACGTCATGGTATTTCCGGTAGAACCCACGGTGTGGATCATAGCGGGGCATTACGGAACCGGCAAGACGGAGTTTTCCGTGAACTTTGCCCGGGAGCTGATCCGGGCGGGGCGGCGCGTGGCGCTGGCTGATCTAGACATCGTGGATCCTTACTTCCGCAGCCGGGAGCAGCGGGCATGGCTGGAGAGCATAGGCGTGACCGTGGTGGCCTCCAACCTGCAGAACGATATCGATCTGCCTGCACTGTCCCCGCAGATCGAGGGCGTCATGCACGACAAAGGGTGTGACGTGATACTGGATGTGGGCGGCGACGATATGGGCGCCCGCGTGCTGGGACGCTTTGCCCGTGTGCTGCGCACGCGCCGGGTGGAGATGCTGTTCGTGCTGAATATCAACCGGCCCCTGACCGCTACAGCGGCGGATGCCGCGGCATATCTGCAGGAGATCGCACAGGCGGCGGGCCGTCCGTTTACCGGCATCATCAACAATACGCACCTCTACGAAATGACCACACAGGCCGATGTGGCGGAGGGTGAAGCGGCGGCGGAAGAGCTGTCCGCCCTGACGGGGCTGCCTATCGTGTTCCACACCGTGGGGCCGAGGGCGGACGCGGAAGAAGATACGGCCGCAGGCCAGGCTGTCCGCCTGGAGCGGCATTTGAAAAAACCATGGGAATGAAAAAGGAGCTGTCCCTATGAGCATTCGCATTACTGTTGACCAGTCACGCTGCAAGAGCTGTGAACTGTGTACCACCGTGTGCCCCAAGCACCTGGTGACCATTGATATGGATACGACCACGGACAAGGGGTATAACCCCGCCTGTGTCAAGGATATGGAGGCATGCGTGGGCTGTGCAAGCTGCGCCAAGATCTGTCCTGACTCGGCCATTCGCATTGAAAGGATATGAGGTGATCAAACATGAGCGTTAAACTGTGGAAAGGAAACGAGGCTATCGCTGAGGCGGCTGTCAGGGCCGGCTGCAAGGCCTTTTTCGGTTATCCGATCACACCGCAGAGCGAGGTACCGGAGTACTTGTCCAAGCGTCTGCCTCAGGCGGGCGGCGTATTCGTGCAGGCGGAATCTGAGGTCAGCGCCATCAACATGGTCTATGGCGCCGCCGCTTCCGGTGTCCGCGCCATGACCTCCACCTCCGGCCCCGGCTTCAGCCTGAAGCAGGAGGGCATCTCCTATATGTGCGGTGCGCAGCTACCGGCCGTTATCGTGGACGTGATGCGGGCCGGCCCGAATCTGGGTACCATCGGCCCCTCCCAGTCCGACTATTTTCAGGCTACCCGCGGCGGCGGCCATGGTGACTACCGGACCGTGGTGCTGGCACCCTGCTCCATTCAGGAGACGGTGGATCTGATGCAGGAGGCGTTTGATATCGCCGACCAGTATCGCAACCCCGTGATCCTGCTGGCTGACGGCATGATCGGTCAGATGATGGAGCCGATCGAGTGGCACGATATCCCCAAGCGCGAGCTGCCGGAGAAGACCTGGGCCACGGACGGCCACGATAATAAGGTGCCCCATCGCACGATCTCCGCGGTGTTTGGCGACAACTATGTGTGCGAGGAGGTCCTGAACAAGCCTCTGGCGGCAAAGTACCGCCTTATCGCGGCCAACGAGGTGCGCTACGAGGAGAAGGATACGGCTGACGCCGAAGTTATTCTGGTAGCCTACGGCACCATGTCCCGCGTGTCGGAGCGCGCCTGCGAGATCCTGCGTGAGCAGGGCGTCCGAGCGGGACTGTTCCGGCCCATCGTTCTGTGGCCCTATCCCGAGGCGCGGCTCCATGAGCTGGCCGCACAGGAGCAGACGAAGTGCTTCCTGTCTGTGGAGATGAGCGACGGACAGATGATCGATGATGTGCGCATCTCCGTGGCCGGGCAGAAGCCGGTGTCCTTTGTGGGACGCAACGGCGGTGTGGTGCCCACGCCCGACGAGATCGTGGACGCGGTGAAAAAGGCTTTGGCGGAGGTGAAGGCATAATGAGCATCATTTATGAACGTAGCAAGGGCCTTACAGAAAAGGAACTGCACTATTGTCCCGGCTGTACCCACGGCATTATCCACAAGCTGGTGGCGGAGACCATGGAGGAGCTGGGCGTTATCGGCCAGACCATCGGCGTGTGCCCTGTGGGCTGTTCCGTGTTCGCGTACGACTATTTTGCCTGTGACATGCAGGAGGCGGCCCATGGTCGTGCACCGGCGGTAGCCACCGGCATCAAGCGCACCCATCCGGATCGTCTGGTGTTCACCTATCAGGGCGACGGCGACCTGGCCTCCATCGGCATGGCGGAAACGGTCCATGCGGCCATCCGCGGCGAGAAGGTCACCATTATCTTTATCAACAATGCCATTTACGGCATGACGGGCGGACAGATGTCTCCCACCACACTTCTGGGGCAGAAGGCCACCACGGCGCCCTTCGGACGCCGCAAGGAGGACGCGGGCAGCCCTGTAAAGATGTGCGAGCTGCTGTCCTCCATCGAGGGCGCGGCCTATGTGGAGCGCGTGGCTGCCTACGATATCCCGCACATCAATCAGGCGAAGAAGGCCATTAAGCATGCCTTTGAGCTGCAGCAGAAGGGCGTGGGACTGACATTCATCGAGGTGCTGGCCGCTTGCCCCACCAACTGGGGCAAAAGCCCTATTGACGCCAATAAGTGGCTGAAGGAGAACATGGAAGCCTATTATCCCCTGGGCAAATTCAGAGATGTGGAGGCGTGAAGCGATGACATATGAGATATTGATCGCCGGTTTTGGCGGACAGGGCGTGATGGCCATGGGCAAGTCCATTGCCGAAGCCTGCGTCAAGCAGCAGCTCAATGTGTCGTGGCTGCCCTCCTATGGCCCGGAAATGCGCGGCGGTACCGCCAACTGCTCTGTGGTGGTATCCGACGGGCGCATCACCACGCCGATCGTCCTGAACGGAAACGCATTGGTGGTGATGAACAATCCCTCCCTGACCAAGTATGAGCAGACGCTGCAGCCCGGCGGTCTGCTGATGATCAACAGCTCCGTAGTCACAAAGGAGCCTACCCGCACCGACATCCGGGTGGTAAAGGTGCCCGCCAACGATATCGCCCACGAGCTGGGCAATCCCAAGGTCATGAACATGGTCATGCTGGGCGCGTTTGTCAAGGCCACCGGCTTTCTCAAGCCTGACACCATCTCCGAGATGATAGAGGAGATATATACCGGCCCCAAGGCAAAGCTGGTGCCGCTGAACCGTCAGGCACTGGAACGCGGCCTGGCGTGTATCGAAGACTGAGAACTGATTTAGAAGGGAGGACGCCGCCATGGGTGCTCTGAGCGGACTGAAAATACTGGATTTTTCCACACTTCTGCCTGGACCTTACGCCACCATGATGCTGGCAGATATGGGGGCCGAGGTACTGAAGATCAGCATGAGAGGCAAAACGGATATCGCACTGGACTATCCGCCCTATCTGGAGCAGGACCCCGCGCTGTCGGCCAACCAGGCGTGGCTGAACCGGAACAAAAAGACCATGTTCCTCAACCTCAAGAAGCCGGAGGCCAAGGAGATCATCAAGAAGCTGCTGCCCTCCTATGACATTATCATGGAGCAGAACCGTCCCGGCACCATGGACCGCCTGGGGCTGGGCTATGAGACGCTTCGGGAGATCAACCCCCGTTTGATCTACTGCTCCCTCACCGGTTACGGTCAGACAGGGCCTATGCGCCTGCGGGCCGGCCATGATATCAACTATCTGGCTCGTAGCGGCAACATGGGTTGTGCCGGCCGCCGGGCGGACGGCCCGTCGCTGACCAATATCCAGATCGCGGATGTGGCAGCCGGGGCGATGAACTGCGTGGTAGCGATATTGGCCGCCGTGCAGTATCGGAATACGACAGGCAAGGGACAGCACCTGGATGTGGCCATGATGGATGGCCTGCTGCCCTTCACCTCCATGGACGGAACGGGCTGCCTGGCCGGCGGCCCGGAGCCGCAGCGGGAGGGCTGCCGCCTTAACGGTGGCAGTGCCTACGACTTCTATGAGACGGCGGATGGCCGCTACATGAGCGTGGGCGCGCTGGAACCGAAATTCTGGGCGGCTTTCTGCACCGCCATCGGCTGCCCGGAGCTGATACCGGGCGGCGCGGAGCCGGAGGATGTTCCCGCACTGAAGGCGCGTATCCGCGCTGTGATGCGCACGAAAACGCAGCGGGAGTGGGTGAGCGTGTTTGAGCAGGTGGATGCCTGCGTGGAGCCGGTGCTTACCGTGGGCGAGGCGCTGCGGGAGGATCCCCAGGTCAAGGCCCGCGAGATGGTAGTGGACGTGCCCCTGCCCCTGCAGCCGGACGTCACCGTCCGTCAGCTGGGTTTTGCGTTCAAAATGTCCGAAAGTCCCGCAGAATACCGCCATGGCGGCTACCCGCTGGGCTATCATACCCACGAGGTGCTGGCAGCTCTGGGCTATACCCCGGAGCAGATGTGCCAACTGGAAGAAACTGAAGTATGTTAGGAGGTAACCACATGAAACTGTATGCTGCGCCCCTGACCCCTGTGGATGAAGAGTACATCCGGAAAGCCCGCTCTTTTGCGGAAGAGCGCATGGCGCCTATCGTGGAGGACGCCGAACAGCAGCGCAGGCAGCCCGCGCTGCTGCGTGAGATGATCGCGGAGTTTACGAAGTTGTATATCCCCAAGACGCTGGGCGGACTGGGTGCTTCTACGATGACGATATGCCGCGAGCTGGAGGAACTGGCCCGCGTGGATTACGGCGTCACCTTTGCTTTTGAGGTACACAACCATGCCGCCATGGTGCTGTCCATGACGGAGAATAAAGCCCTCCGGAACCGCTATTTGCCTGGCATGCTTACCGGCGATACCATAGGTGCGTTCCTGCTTACCGAGCCGGGAGCCGGGTCCGACGCCGCGTCTATCCGTTGCCGCGCCCGGATGCAGGATGGGCACTACGTCATCAACGGCGAGAAGGCCTGGGTGACCAACGCCGGCACGGCTGATCTGCTGCTGGTGTTCGCGCAGACCGGTGAAGCCCCCAAGGATGTAGTGGCTCTGGCGGTGGAACGTACTGCCCCCGGCGTAGAGTTCCAGGGCGCTTACCACATGGCCGGCGCCCACGCGGCGGAAACAGGCGCGTTCGTATTCAACAATGTCTCCGTCCCGGCGGATCATGTGATCTTCCCCACCGGCGACGCCTTCTACAAGGCGCTGGGAGCCATTGAATTTGCACGTTTTGCCATTGCCGCCATGGCCAACGGCGCGTTCCTGGGCGCGCTGGAAACGGCTATCGCTTACGACAAGGAGCGTGTCCAGTTCGGCAGGCCGCTGCTGAAAAACCAGGGACTGCAATGGAAGCTGGCCGATCAGGTCACCCGTTTGGAGGCCAGCCGCATGCTGACCTATCTGGCGGCCAAGACCATCGACGATGGCACCGGCGCGGCCGGCATTGCCGCCCACTGCAAGAAGTACGCCGTAGAGTGTGCTTTCCGGGGTGTCAACACCGCCATTCAGTGCATGGGCTCCAACGGGCTCAAGCGCGAATATCCGCTGGTGCGTCAGATGACCGCGCTGACGACTGCGTTCAACGCCGATGGCACCAACGATATCTGCAACGTGGTCATCAGCAAGTCACTGTGATAGGAGGCGCCTATGGATCTTTCGTTCACCAAGTCCCAGGAGCTGCTGCAGAAGGCGGCTCGTCAGTTTGCGGAAAACGAGCTGGAGCCACGCGCCGCCGCCATTGACGATGCCCATACGTTTCCCATGGACACATTCCGCCTCATGGCTCGTTACGGCTATACCGGTATCGGCGTGCCTGTGGAATACGGCGGCGTCGGCGGCGGAAGTGTGGAGGAGGTCATTGCCGTTACCGAGTTTGCCAAAAAGTGCATGGCCTCTGCGGCGACGCTGTCTATCCATCTCATCACGCCCCACATTTTGACGCAGTTTGGAACAGAAGAGCAGAAGAAAAAATATCTGCCCCGCCTGACCAAGGGCGGCGAGGTGGCGGCCTTTGCGCTGACAGAGCCTAACGCCGGCTCCGACGCGGCCTCCGCCAGCACTACCGCCATCTATGATCCCGACACAGATGAGTATGTGCTCAACGGCACAAAGTGCTTCATCACCGGCGGCAGCCGCGCCTCCGTACTCATCATTTTCGCCCTCACCGAACCACAGAAAGGGCTGAAGGGCATGTCCGCCATCATCGTGGAGGCCGGTACGCCCGGCTTTACCGTGGGCAAGGTGGAGAACAAAATGGGACTCCGCGGCAGCGAGACGGCGGAGTTGATCTTTGAGGACTGCCGCGTACCCGCCGCTAATCTGGTGGGACGTCCGGGGCAGGGCTTCAAGATGGCCATGATGGCGCTGGACAGCGCCCGCATCGGCACAGGCGCCCAGGCAGTGGGAATTGCGGAGGGCGCCATTGATCTTTCCGTCAAATACATGCACGAGCGCGTGCAGTTCGGCAAGCCCATCGCCGCTCTTCAGGGTCTGCAGTGGTATATCGCAGATATGGCCACCAAGACCGAGGCGGCCAAATGGCTGGTCTACCGGGCAGCATACCTGCACGACACAGGGAAGCCTTACAGCAAGGAGTCGGCCATGTGCAAGCTCAATGCCTCGGAAAATGCCCGCTTTGTCACCAATCTGGCCTTGCAGATCCATGGCGGCTACGGATACATGCACGACTATCCCCTTGAGCGCATGTACCGTGACGCCAAGCTTACGGAGATCTACGAGGGTACGTCCGAGATCCACAAGGTGGTCATTTCCCGTGCAGTTCTGGGCAAATAAAACCGGTTTCTTTTCCATTTTTACCATAGGCAGTGCACAACTGCCACTCCTCAAAACACGGAAGGCTGCGATAGCGGCCTTCCGTGTCAGCCTGTCAAAGAACCCCAGCTTTCAGAAAACGAAAGCTGGGGTTTTCTGTAATTTGGATGGTAACAAACAAATATCAGTGCGAAAATGGAGCTCTTCCAACTCCATTGTGCCAGCCTTTTCAGGTTCATGGCAGCATATTTAAGCCTGACCCATCTGGTGACGGCGGCCAAGCCTCGGTGATGTGTATAACGCATGGCGTGTTTCTCTTTTGCATCTGCAAAAACCCGCTCAATGGTCTCTTTTCGCTGGGCATAAATCTGCTTGCCCAAGTCGGTCTTTCGAATGCTCTCCACAATGTCCAGGTATTCCTGCCAGATGTGGGTGGTGTATACCTTTTGCCCCTCTTTATTCGCACCGCATTTTGCTTTGCAAGGGCAATTTCTGCACTGCACCGGTGTGCTTCGGTGCGTTCGTTTGCCCTTCCGGTCGGTAGTGGTATGTCTTAATATCCCTCCGCAAGGACAGGTATAGGCGTCATTGACAGGATCATATGTGTATTCCCACGGTTTGTAGCGGTCTTTGCTTCCGGTGTATCTTGTATAGGGGAGAACCGGAACCTTTCCATCGTCCAAGGTCTTCTTTGCAATCCACGGGGTCTTATATCCCGCGTCCATGGCCACGAACTGAACATCGAATTTGCTGGTTACATTGTCATATATCTTGTCCCATGCCACACTGTCATGGACATTTCCGGCGGTCACTTCTACTCCCAGAACAAACCCTCTTCTGTCACAAGCCGTATGCGCTTCGTAGGCAAACTGCCGTTCATGCTCTCCTTTTTTGAGCATTCCGCAGTCCGGGCCTGTGGTGGAAACCGTCTTTTCTGCGGTTTCCTGTGAGCCTCCACCCCCCTGATTTTCGTCGTCATCGTCTTCTATGGGCTTCTTGCCCGGCTTTTCTCTTTCCGCGTTGACCTCTCTGCGCAGCTGCCCGGAGTAGACCCTTGCTGCCTTCGTAACCTATTCCTTCTGGAACTTTTTCTTGTTCGCGCTGGCCTTGATATGGGTCCCGTCAATGAAAATTGCGCTGGTGTCCAGCATCCTGTTATTCAGTGCCTTGTTGAGGATATGCTCAAAAATCTCACTGGTCAGCTCATCTGGAAAGCGTTTGCAGAATGCATAGCTCACCGTCGCAAAGTGCGGAATATTATCCAGCAGCCCATACCCAAGAAACCACCGATATGCTATATTCACCTGAATTTCCCGGTAGGTCTGCCGCAGAGACGGTATTCCGAACAAATGCTGAATGAGTACCATTTCTACCATTTCTATGAGCACAACCGGATCTGCTCCAGGACGGCCGTTGTTATGGCAGTAATACGGGTCTATCCGTTCATACAGCCACTCATAATCCATGACCTTTTCTATTTTCCGCAGCAGATGGTTCTTCGGTACCAGCGCTTCCAAATCTACGATGATTGGCTCCCGCCGTGCATCTTTTCTCCAGTTCTCCATAAAGACACCCCCGTTTCCTTTATTATACCAGAAACAGGGGTGTTTGGGTAGTTTTTTGACAGGCTGAGAAGCCCTCCGGCGCAGCCGGAGGGCTTCTCTATATGCCTGTGTACTGCCCTGCGCCCTGCGGAGTGCCGCGGATGCCGACAGCTAACTGCGGCAGACAGAGGACTTTCGCTTACCCCGCATGCTCCGCCGGGAATTGCCGCCCGGTGTGGTCGATGGTGTAGGGCGCATCGAGGATCAGCTGGCTGATGGGCACCACGGTGTAGCCGTCGTTGATAAGACAGCTGAGGATGGTGGGCAGCGCCTCCGGCGTGTGCAGCGCGGCATTGTGGAACAGCACGATGCTCCCCGGCTGCACCTTGGACGTCACCCGCTTGCATATCGTCTCCGCGTCGTAGTCCTTCCAGTCCAGGGAGTCCCTATCGGCAATGACCTGAAGCCGTTGTCGCGCAAGGGTTTGCGGGTTTGGGGGTGATGCACATCAGGCGAAAATTTGACCTATAAACGGGGTGCTTAGCGGGTGGTTCAGGCGCGGGAGAGGTCGAAATCGAGGGGGTGTGCGCGTGGGTGGGCGGTGGTTGAAAAAAATTACGTCTGCGGGAAAAGTGTGCAATCATTGCACACTTTTCCCCACAGACAGCTTTTATGGTGAAGCAAAGTACGGAGCCTTTTGGCTCCGTACTTTGTGCTTATTTCAGCTTTTTGCCGTCCTCAAAGGCGTTGCCGACTTTTCTCGCCCAAAACAAGGTAGTCGTTGTGCACAGGGTCGAAGGTGATTGGCTGCAGCTTCTGCGGATCGATCTTTCCCTCGCTATCCAGAATACGTTCGTCGGCGGAGACATTCACGATCTCGCCCAGCAGAAGCTCAGACTCCTCGTCAAAGCTGATCAGTTTGCACTCCAGCGTCATGGGAAGTTCGCCGATGATCAGCGTGTCCACGATCTCACTCTTGGTCACATGGAATCCGGCGCGCGCCATCTTATCCGGTGTTGTATTGCCGGAGACGATGCCCACATAGTCGCAGGCGTCCACATGGCGCGCATCCGCCATGCTGACAGTAAATGCTTTGCGGTTCAGGATGTTCTTCACCGTTTTATGGCTGCCGCTGAGATACATGGCGATGCGGTTTATGTCCGCGATACCGCCCCACGCGGTGTACATGGCGTCAGGAGTACCATCCTCGCCATAGGTTGCGATGATCAAAACAGGCTACGGGTGCAGCCAGGGCTTTGCTCCAAAATTCTTACGCATAGTTCCGTCCTCCTGCTTCAAGAATGATCGTATTGCACCACATTGAACAGCAAACATAAAACCTGCTTGATTGATATAATACAAGTTGAAGATGCCACGCGGATGTCCCGAACCTAAAACGGCCATTGCAACCGTAAGAGATTAGTATCTGAACTAATAAATGGGTAGGCCATTTTGCCAAAAAAGAAAATGACAAACAGCGATATTGTATTTTGTTGAGTTGCTTCTAAAGAAGCAACAGACATCTATTTTCAATAATAGTTTGGAGGCATACTCTTCTAGGAATATTAGGATATTATGCACGGCACAGTACGACACTTTTTTTCTTTTCATGGTGATAATATCAAAAAAGGATTGTATATTTGTGACAAATAAATTATAATTAAAGGAGGATTATGGAGGTGGCTACAATGAAAAGTATCGAAATTAAGAATATGAGATGTTTAAAGGATACAGGCATTATTGAATTACCACCAATTACCATACTTGTTGGAGAAAATAGTTCCGGGAAAAGTACATTCTTAAGATCCTTTCCACTCTTAAAACAGTCATTCTGCAAAAGAAAAAATGGTCCCATTCTTTGGACTGGAGATTATGATGACTATGTCGACTTTGGCAGCTTTTCTGAAACTATAACAAGGGACAGTTCTCGGGATATTTCTTTTCGTTTTGAGTTTAATCTCCCAAGAGAAATGGAGTTAAATCCAATCCAGGAGTTAATTTTTCGTCAGTATGATATCGATACAGAAAATGCTTTTGGAAACGCAAATGTGGTTTATACAATTATTATTGCGTCAGATGGAAAGCGAGAATTTGTGTCTAAGTTAGAAATTATCCTTGGTCAAACAGAGGTCATTTTTTCAAGGGCACATATAGATGATATGGCGAGTATTTCCATCGATGGTATGGTGGTTGATATTCCGGAGCTTCGGTATGAGTTTGATATGCGCCCAGCCGCACTCCTTGGACTTGATGGGGCTTCCTGTGCGTTTGAGTTTATCTTTCCGAATATTAGCGGACTTTTTGTCTCATTGCAAGATAAAATTGTAGAAGGAGCTTTTAAAGAAAAAAATGTTGGCCTCTTGGGGGTTGGACTAGACTTTGGCGTTGTGGCGCAATATATTGGTGCGCAACTATGCACAGGAAAAACTATTGAGGATATCATAAAAAAGAGAGGTAAACGTTCTAGCAAAACAGGAAAGAACATTTTGAATATTTTCCCAAAAATCGAAGAACGAATAATGAGTATGGCTCCATCGCAAAAGCAACTTACTTTAAATCGCTTTAAGTTAATATATGTTTATTCGCGACTTTCCCAAATTGATGAGTATATTACACACTATTTTCGCCAAGTGCATTATATCGCTCCTTTGCGTGCAACTGCGGAAAGATACTATAGATTGAGAAATTTAGCAATTGATGAAATTGATTTTCAAGGGAAGAATCTTGCAGTCTTCCTAAACAGTTTAGCAGAGGATAGGTTGAAAGCGTTTCAAAACTGGACACAAAAAATGTTTTCGTTTCAAATTAAGCCACGAAAAAGTGAAGGACATATTTCAATTGGAATTCTTACAGCTGATGGGCAGAGTATAAATCTATCTGATACGGGTTTCGGCTATAGTCAGATATTACCGATAATTACACAATTGTGGGAGCTGTCAACCAGAAAACGCGAAGGAGTCAGTGTTATTCCTCTCGTAGTGGCAATTGAGCAGCCAGAACTCCATTTGCATCCGGCAATGCAGGCAAAGCTTGTTGACGCGTTTATTGGTAGCATTCAGCTTGCAAAAGATTGCGGATACCAACTTCAGCTTTTGCTGGAAACGCATAGTGAGACAATCATTAATCGTTTTGGACGGGCCGTAGCTATGAAAGAAATCGAGAGCAACGATCTTTCAGTCATTACATTCCAAAAAAATCGCACTACGAATCTTTCGTCAGTGAGAGTGAGTCAATATGATGAAGAAGGTTTGCTAACAAATTGGCCAGTTGGCTTTTTTTCACCAGAGGAGTGAGGACGATTGATACTTTACATAGACAACACAATAGAAGAAGAATTTTCGCGACGCAATTTTACAAACTCCGAGTTATTATTCTTTTTACGATTGGCAGACTTTCATCGGCGCGGAAAATGTAAATTGTGCGGAGAGCTTCATAGTTTAAAAAGACTGTGCCAAATTGCCTCTAAGCCGCTTAATGGCGTTTTCAGAACAATTCTCAATCACTACGCCGAACAGGGGGCAGCACTTAAGTCGGTTGATATGGTATTTGTTCTAACTTGTAGCGATTTTGCTGAAAAAAGAATCCTACCTCAATGCATCGGCGAAGGTATTGAGTGCTGCTATATCCCGCTTGAATATGCCATGGATTGGGATTTCTGCCCTGTAGCTTTGGTAGCCGAAAATGGTGATGATTGTGCTTTTTATATGGCTATTTCAGAATGGTATCGTTTACAGAAAGATTTACATGGTGTTTGTGTAAATCTCTCGCAAAAACCTGGTGGAGGCAGTACGACGCATACGATGTTGGAACTCAGTGTAACCAATCATAAGGTTCTTACATTGTGCATTGTTGATAGTGACAAAAAGTGGGACGAGTCGAAAGAATATCCACAGGAACCAGCACAAGGCGAAACATATTTAGCTGTCCGAAGAACCTCCGAAAAACTTAAAACTGATAATTATCCCCCGCATTGTGTCCAAGTAGTAGATGCGCACGAAGCCGAGAACTTAATTCCGCTGGCGATATTAGACGAACTACAAAAACAATTTCCCTGCATCGAACCAGGTTTATCAAAACTTAGACAGCTCGCAACAGTTGATAATGGTATTCCTGCCCTATGCTATGATATTAAGCAAGGCCTTAGATATCTAACCAAAGAGCAACAAATAGCTTACTGGAAAGGAATACATATTAATAAACTTGGTGGGTGTATTGATGATTTTCCCCCAAAGCGTAATAGTAAAGAAGAAAAATTTGAAGTATGTGCCACATTTCCACCAATTTCATTAGCACATTTACTAAGAAGAGCTACAAAATGCATTTCAGAACAACTTAACGATATCAATGTTGATGACTACCTTTTGCCCATTTGGGAAAAAATAGGAAGAACAATACTGACGTGGGGATATGCGGAGAGGCCTTACTCTGCATAAATCCAACGCTTACAACTGGGCGTAGGACATTTGTCGGTTGCTTTAAAGATGAAATTAGAAAGATGGTTATGGACAGGGACTGTGTCTAACGTTCTGTTACGATTGTCGGGAATGGATGCTGGATTATGGTTATTGTAACTGTGATAGTACTTAAGCTCATCAACAATGGTGGCCGATTACTAGAAATAAAGTGTGCAATGATTGCACACTTTATTTTTTGTCCCATAAAAACGCATCCGAAAAGCATTTTGGAGAAGGTCGAAAAATTAGGCCTCGTCAAGGTCCCGTCAAGATTTATGCGCAAAATTGTTTGCAGGCTCCGGCTGAATGAAGTTAGCCGGCAATAGAGGCGTCGTCCATGACCGCCTCCAAGTGCTTCATGTTCATGTATTTCTTGCAGCCCCACTGGGTGCCCGCCACGTGACGAAGTCGGGCGCAGACCAGCATCAGGGCAGAGTTGCCGTCAGGGAACGTCCCTACCACCCGCGTCCGGCGGCGGATCTCACGGTTCAGCCGCTCGATCACGTTGTTGGTGCGGATGCGCGTCCAGTGCTCGCCGGGAAAATCGCAGTAGGTCAGCGTCTCCTCAATGCCGTCCTCGACCTTCTTGGCGGCCTCCTTCAGCTTCATGGCGCGCAGCTCGGCGACCACGGCCTTCGCCTTCTCGCGGGACGCTTTCTTGCTCTCCTGCGCGTGGATCGCCTTGAGCATTTTTGCCACAATTTTGACCTTGGATTTGGGCACAACAGAGAAAACGTTGCGATAGAAATGCACCGTGCAGCGCTGGTATTTGGCGTCCGGAAACACCTCACCCACGGCCTCCAGCATCCCCATGCACTTGTCGCCGACGATGAGCTTCACGCCATCCAAGCCGCGTCCGCGCAGCCACTGGAAGAAACTGACCCAACTGGCCTTGTCCTCCTTCATGCCCTCGGCGGCTCCCAAAACCTCGCGAAAGCCATCCTCGTTCACGGCAATTGCCACCAAAACAGCAACATTTTCGTACTCTCCGCCCCAGTTGCGGCGCAGGTAGATGCCGTCCACGTAGACGTATGGATAGTGCCCACCCTGCAAGGGGCGGTTCCGCCAGTCCTCGATGTGAACGTAGGCTTTCTTGTTCAGCTCGCTAATGGTGGCGGGCGAGACCTTGCTGCCCCACAACGCCTCGGTGATGTCCTCCACACGGCGCACGGAGACGCCTGCCAGATACATCTCAATGAGCACCTCCTCCACGCTGCTCTCCCGGCGGCGATACCGCTCGATGATGGCGGTCTCGAAGGACACGCCCTTGAGCCGGGGCATATGGAGCGTGACGTCACCGGAGGTCGTGGTGAGATTTCGGTCATAATGGCCGCTGCGGTAGCCCTGACGGGCCTCGCTGCGCTCATAGCGAGCCGCCTGCATCAGCGACTCCGCCTCCCTTTCCAGCAGCTCGTTCAGGGTTTCTTCTACACTTCCTCGAACTAATTCTTTGAGCTGCCCCTTGATAATTTCCTCATTCAGCTGTACAATTTTCTCGGACATAGTTTGCTTGCTCCTTTCGAATGTTTGTGTGGTAACTTCATTCTACCAGGGCCTGCAAGCTATGTCTTCTTTTATGCTCTTTTCAATTTGCGCAAGTTATTGTACATTATCAATTACCCCGTGAAAGGGGTTGACATGATCAGAAAATATGGTATCGTAGAAGTATAATTACGAAGTATTTTTATTAGGGAAAGAGGGTTATCCTCTTTCCGATTTGAAGACACCACATGTTTTTGAGACAAGGTTACCTTAGGGTCGCTTTGCCTTTTTTTACTAAAAAATAGGCTTTTACCATATTTTCTGACCGCAGGTGCGGGGAAGAAAGGAGGGGAGGATGGCCGCTGAAAGATTTTTGATAATATATGTGGGAATCTAAATGATCCCACATTCACGGAGAGAATAGTATAAAACATTCCAAATTTTGCTGCAGTTTCTGTTGCGTCAAAACCTAAAATACAAGGCTTTTTGACTATGGAAACGCGACGGCTTCAGACTGGAATAGACATGACGTATAACAACCCGAAATACCTCCCCTCCTGCGGCTGCACCGCATGAGGATCTAAAATATGTCTCTCCGTACGATTGATTTTTTCGGCCTGCCTGTTACTTTTCGTGTTGAAGCTCGCAAGAACACTGCTGCAGTTATCCTGTCGCTGCGCTCTCACGATAAAGAACGCATCGACGGTAACGGCGCGATCGTTTATGAACATCCCCCGCGTATCGTGCGCTTCACGGACGAGGCTTCCGTGGAGAAGCGCGTACTTGAGCTGGTTCCCGAATGTCTCCAGCGGGCCTTTGACCCGACTACAAAGGAAGGACGTGCACTGCGGGAAAAATTTGCGAAGGACTTGCCTTTGGCCGCTTTAATCGTGGCAGACTTTAATCGGGTCGCCCAGAGTATGAAGTGGGCGAATTCTACTAAAAAGGAGCATAAGAAACTGCTTGATCTGCTTGTGAGCAAATTTGGTCGGATGCCGTTTTGCGAAATCACACAAGAGACGTTCGCCTTTCATTTGCGCGAGGGAGGCTATTCTGACTATCAGATTAATGGTCAGATCTACGCGATGAGAGCACTGGTTACATATGAGGAGACCCAATATTTGATCTCGGAGCACTTCATGGATACCTTCACCCTGGGAAATCGCCGCGCAGTTGTTGGGCCGCGGGATGCGAGCAGGCATTTCGAGAAAAACATTTTGACTCATGCTCAGGTGAGGGAAATCGTTGCGAGCTGCGTCGGAATGCTTGAGGACAACCGTGGTTACCTGTATTTTGGGTTAATTTTGTTGATGACCACAGGCATCACGATCAGTGAGCTATGCGCATTGACATGGGGCTCATTCTCTTTCTCAAAAACCTACGCTGGAATCATTGTTGTAGAAATTATGGCGGAGACAAAGCCTGCAGGAGAGGTCTATCGTACCGAAGGGTTAAACGGGCCGCGCCGACGGACTCTTCCACTACCGCCGACGGTGGCAACATTTTACCACAAGGTAAAGGATAACGCACCATGCGCACAGGCGGATATGCCATTCGTTCGCAGTCCCAAAAACGCGGCGCGGCGGATGCGCCCCGATGAGGTTGAAAAGTGGTTAAAAGGGTTTTTCAAAAGTTTTGACTTTTCAAAACAGCCAGAGCTAAAGAGCTTGACGAAAAATCCAGAACGAACTTTAAGAGCTACTTTCAGGTCGGCACTGGAGTCTTGCGGATGTGATGCGGAAGAAATCCGTTATCTGTGCGGTAATGCGCCCAAAAGTGTATTTGCGCGGAACTACTGCGCCTATGACGATCCTCGGGAGTTGGCGAAACTGGCCGCAATACTGGATAGATATATTTTTTCACTGATGGGTGCTCCCGGTGCCACATTTGATTTCAAAATCAATCGCAGTGGTGAAGATCACGCTATTGCGGCTGCACCGGGTGGTAGGATCAGCGGCGATTTGGCTGTAGATCTCAGTAAGATTTCGCAAGATAACCTCGAGGAACGGAAGGAACTGATTATCGACTTTAAGGCAAGCGACACCATTTTTGTCACGGCAGAATTGGATTTGGAGGAGAATTAGTGTGGAATATAAAACTGACGGCGATATGTCCCTGAAGGAATACTGGGGGGAACACTGCATTTCTATCGCAAAAGATCGTCGCTGGGCAATTCAGAAGGGAGACCAATACAGTTTCGAAACCTGTACGACATTGCGCCAATATGATGATTATATCAAAAAGGTTGCAGGCTATCTGGATATGTCAATCTCCGAAATTACTCCGGCAAATATTCTGCTCGCTGTCTCTAAAGTCGCTAAGGAATGCAAATACCAAGAAGCGACCGTTAAGACGATCATCTCAGCGTTGCGGGATGTCTTTTCCTACGCTGCCACATGCGGACATGCATACAATATCCTCCCCAAAAGTTACGCGGGAGACAAGCCGACGAATCTTACGACCTTGATGGTGCAGAGGATATTAGTCCCGGCAGCGGCAAACATGGAGATGAAAGAACTGAACGATAGTTGCCCGCGGGCCTTGACAATTGGGCAGCAGGGACGTCTGGCGCTATATGCGGCGGAACATGTGCTGGAGGATGGTCGCTTCTGCGGCATTTTGATCTCATTGTACACTGGCATGCGCCCCGCGGAGTGCCGTGGACTGCGGTGGAATGATTTCCGATCGTTTCCCGATCATCCAGGCCGGCATGGATTACCTGAAAATCGATGAAATTTTGAATGACAAATTGGAATATAGTAAGCAGGTAAAGACGAAAAATGCACTGCGGTGCGTCCCCGTTCACATTGAAATTGAGAGTGCTTTGCAGAAGCGAAGGGAATTTGTGCAGCAGAGCATGGGCGCGAACAAGGATATCGGGGAGTTACCCATTGTCTGCTCTGAAAACGATTTTAAGAACCCCTGCCGCGGGCCGGATTATTCAAATTTTGCTTTCAAATTGTTGAAGGAATTTGGCGTTTCAAGCGAACAGTTAGGATTTTTCTTGCTCGATGAGCCTGATAATTTTACGCCGTCGGATTCCCACCCGCCCATGCGGATATTGCGCCGCAACTTTGCGACCGTAATCCAGGCGTGTACAGACATGTCACTGGAGGAGAAAGATTATATTTTCGGCCACAGGATCTCCGGTAAGGACGGTGCGAAAAAGCGCATTGAGTACAGCCGCAACATGGATCGCCTATGGCGCATTGCGCAGAAGCTGGACAAAGCTCCTTTCTGCAAGAAGCTTTATGAGCCCCACTTCCCTCAAATCACCGTGGGTGACAGTATCGTAGCACAGGAAGGGCGCGGACAGGGAACGATCAGGATTCCCTGGGAGGCAGCCGTGTATGGTCAAAAATTACATCTGCATTTTGAGAGTAGCCCAAATGCTTCTGTGAGTATCTCAACTCCGAACGCCGTGCGTCCCTTCGGCGGACTGCCGATCGAGGTGAAGATGGCTGACGCACCCATTTCCTGGGGTGACCCTTTACCGCCGATCAACGCAGAGGCGATACATTGGGAAGCGGTAAGGAAAGTGCGGTATTTGAAGAAAAACGATAAATAATAAATGTACGAAGCCGGCGCAGGGAAATCCTGCGTCGGCTTCGTACATTTATGCATTTAAGTTGCAGAATCATCCCGCTGCATGGCCTCATCAATAGCACGGTTGATATAGGCATTGACGGATTCCCCCTGCTGTGCTGCATGTGCCTGAATAACATCTTTTTTTCCTTTGGGCATTACAAGATTCACGCGGTCATAATTGCTTTTCATGTACTTGTTTACCGCTTTTTGCTGTGCTTTACTTGCTGGAGACATGGCAGAACCTCCTGATGCTACTGCGTATTATAGTACCACAAAACAATATCTACGCATATATACAAACTGCACATATTTGCGCAGATATATTTAGCAATTGCGTCAATTGATATATCTGTGCAGATATGATATTCTATCAATGGAAAAAAGAACAACGGCAGCTTTGAGGAGCGCCAACTCCTCAAAGCCTGCGCAGGTGATCTCAGCACCTACACAACGGACGAATCCGCACCGTATGGGGTTATTATACCCGTTTGACCCCGATTTTGCAAGCGGAATCCGGTCTATTTGTCATACTCATGACACCGTGTAGTGCCTCGGCCTGCACGGTGTTTCTCTTTTCTCATTTCATTGAAAGGAGGAAAACGCATGAGTCAAGATCGTATTCCGTTTCCCGCGTCCCCGGCATGTTCTCCGTCCCCGGCTCATAGGCTGTGGCGAGGGGGAATGAACGTGGAAGTCAAGCACACCCATCCGCAGTATGAGGATCCGCAGGCGCGGCAGCAGCAGATGAAGGACGCCTACGCCGCCTGCATGGCGAAGCTGCGGGCGCTGCGGGCGGCCCAGCGGGAAAAGACCGCATGAAGACGGACGCGGTATACGCCCGCCAGTCCGTGGAGAAAAAGGACAGCCTGTCCATCGCGGGACAGATCGACCTGTGCCGCCGCACGGCTGACGGCGGGGAGCTGCGGGTCTACAAGGACGCCGGTTACTCCGGCAAGAACACCGAGCGCCCCGCCTTCCAGCAGCTGATGAAGGACATCCGTGCCGACCGAATCGGCACGCTGTACGTCTACCGGCTGGACAGGTTCTCCCGCAGCGTGGCGGACTTCGGCCAGCTGTGGGAGGTGCTGCAGGAACACCATGTGGAGTTCGTGTCAGTCAACGAGAACTTCGACACCAAGACGCCCATGGGGCGGGCCATGCTGCACATCATCATGGTGTTTGCCCAGCTGGAGCGGGAGACCACCGCCGAGCGTGTGCGGGACAACTACTACCGCCGCGCGGCGCTGGGCGCGTGGCCCGGCGGCCCGGCGCCCTATGGCTTCGACAATGGCCGGGCCCGTGGGCGGGATGGCCGTGAAGTGCCGTCACTCATCCCCAACGACAGGGCGGCGGTGGTGCAGCGGATCTTTCAGGAGTACGCCGCAGAGAGCATGTCGCTGGGGCTGCTGGCCCGCAAGCTGACCGCCGAGGGTATCCCCGCCCCCAAGCGCGCCACATGGGACAACGTGACGCTGTCCCGCCTGCTGCACAACCCCGCGTATGTGATGGCAGACGAGCAGGTGCGGCTCCACTATCTGGGTCAGGGCGTGGAGGTCACCAGCCCGCCGGAGGCCTTCGACGGTGTACACGGCGTGCTGCTGGTGGGCAAGCGGGAGGCCAACGCGCGGAAGTACACCAAGACCGAGAACCATCGGGCGTCTGTGCTGAACAGCGTGGGCATCGTGCCATCGCCGCTGTTTCTGGCGGTGCAGGCAAAGCTGGCTCACAACCGTCAGGTAGGTAACAGCGGCAAGGGCAAGCACACATGGCTGTCCGGCCTGCTGAAGTGCGCCAAGTGCGGCTACAGCCTGTCCGTTGTGGTGGACAAGTCCTATCGCTATCTGGCGTGCAGCGGGCGGTATAATATGAACCGCTGCGACGCCGCCATCCACGTCAAGCTGGCGGAGTTGGAAGCGGTGGTGCAGACGGAGATCGAAAAGCTGCTGACTCAGTGCCCGCAGGAGCCCGTTGTGCCGAAGCCGGAGGAGGACAGCTATACCCAGCGGCTGCTGGAGCTGGATCGCCGCGCTGAGCGCCTGATGGACGCCTTTGCCGAGAGCGAGGATTTGCCCGCGTCCTATCTGCAGAAAGCGCTGGGGAAGATCGAAAAGGAGCGCGAAGCGCTCCGGCAGGCCCAGCGGCGTGAAGCAGGCCGCGTTCCGCTGCCGGAAAAGCTGGTGTTCAGCGAGTTGTCCTTTGAGGAGAAAAAGACCGTGGCCGCCCAGTTCATCCGCCGCATTGAGGTGGCGGAGGACAGCGCGGAGATCATCTGGACGGTGTAAATCTAAATTGATACAAAAGAGGAGTAACCATTATGAACGACGAACGTAAAGCAACTATTGAAGTAGACATGACCGACGACGAGTGGATCGAACTGTTGTGTCTGTGTGAGGAAATCAATCTGACGCCGGGGGATCTGGCTGTGGCATTCTGTCAGGAGGTCATCCGGCAGCAGGCGCTGCTGCGTATTATCGCCGCCGCTGTTCGCGCCGATGTAGCCAATCAACTCAACCGATAACAGGAGGAATTGCACCTATGAAAATCGAAAACAAGACTCCCATTGCGGAGGAGATCATCCGCAACAACCCTACCGGTTATGGCCTGTTTGCCGGAATCGGGGACAACTTCAACAGCGTGGCCCAGGTCATCTGTGAGCTGATGGACGACGCGGTTTCCAACCTCCACGCCAACAAAGACGATCCTGAACTGTCCATGACGGTAGTGCTGTCGTTGGAAAACCTGGGCGATGCGGTGGAGATCACCGTGACGGACGGCGGCTCGGGCATTGCAGACCTCAGCAGTGCATTGACCATCGCATGTCGGGATGGCGCGCAGACGCCGCTGAACGAGCACGGCTTTGGATTGAAGCACGCGCTGGCCTCCTGCGACAGCAGCCCTGATCAGAAGTGGAGCATTCGCACCCGCACGAAGGCAGACGCCGCGGCAAACCAGTACCGCGAGGTCAAGGCGCCATATTCCATGGGCACATCTGAACTGGACAAGCCCATGAAGGTGCGTTTCTATTCAGGTACGGGTGATTTGCCCCACCCCACTGGCACATCGATCTCCGTCCGCTGCCCTATGGCGAAGTTCCGGACGGTGAAGCCCGACCGTAAGGCAGCGCCCTCCGACTTCCGCAATCTGGTGCGGTATATCATTGAGGAACTGCGGTACGTCTACGCGGGCATTCTGGCGAATACGCCCATCACCATGGAGGTGTGGGAGATCAGCGGCGGCGAGGAAACGCAGCATACGCTGACGCCGCTGCTGCCGGTGTGGGAAGAGGGCAGCGTGAAGGATTACGGAGATATCCCCTGTAACCTGGGCGGCGGCCCGCTGACGATTCGTTGTAAGTACGGCAACATTCTGAAGAACCCGTCCAACGCCATCTACTACAAGTGCAACATGGAGTCCAGCGGCGTGGAGCTGCGCATCAATGGACGCGCCATCGAACACGGGATGTTTGACCGCGTTTGGGGCGAGGCCATCCATCCCAGCCAGAACCGTTTTTTGGTGCAGGTAGACTTGATTACGGACAACCCCGCCGCGCTGCCCGCCACGAAGAATACGAAAACCTCGTTCTGTGAAGCTGATCCGCGTCTGAAGAACCTGCTCAGCTGGATCGCCTCCTATGTTCCCGCCCCGGCCAAGGGTGTGGATTCGATGGAATTGCGGTATGTCAAGGAGCTGACCGCCAAGCGGGAGAACGACCCCACCGCCCTGCGGGTAAGCCGCGAAGAGCCGGTGTTCCAGAAGATCGGGCTGAAGGCCAAGGTTGATCTGTTCGTGGGCTACATCGACCGCGTGACCATCTACGAGGCCAAGGCCGGCAAGACCAAGGCGCTGGACTTGTATCAGCTCCGCATGTATGTGGACGGCTGCGCCCTGGACAACAAGCCTGTGGATGAAGCCGTGCTGATTGCCAAGCACCATTCGGCGGAGGTAAAGGAGCTGCGGGACATCCTGAACACTCTGACCGCGCCTGACGGACGTCCCTACAACTTCCGGCTGGCTACATGGGACGAGGAGGGCATCGTGATCCGCCAGAGTGCGTAAGAACAGCCGGGGAAAAGTGTGCAATCATTGCACACTTTTCCCCAACAGAGAGGAGTGAGAATATGGTCGATGAAAGCAAAACGTTACGTTATGAAGACCCCCATTGTGACGATGAGGACGAGGAGATGGACAGGCGTATCTCTCAAGTAGCTTTTGTTGCGTATCAGCAGGCCAAGATGAAAGGCACTCCCGTGGCCCGTTACGATGCAGAGAAGAAGGCTGCGTATCTGCTGTACCCTGACGGTCACCGCGAATATGTGGACAAGCCGCCTGAGAAAGCACTGTCATCCGCTGGACTTGCGCCGCAAAATCAGGTACAATGGGAGCAGAAATTCACAAAAGAGAAAGGACGACTGACCATGACATATACTTCCGCACAGATCAACAAGCTGCTGAAAAAGCTCAACGACGAGCACGCCGCCCTGCTGGATAAGGAGAACCGCAGCAAGGATTTCCGCGCCGCCATGGGTGAGGACATAGAGTCCGTGCGCCCCGCCTACGACTACGCCGACACGCAGAAGAAGTTGGCAGAGCTGGAGCAGCGTATCCGCAAGGTGAAGCACGCCATCAACGTCTTCAATGCTACACATGTTATCCCTGACTTCGGTATGACCATCGACGAGATGTTGGTGTACATCCCCCAGCTGACCCAGCGCAAGAACAAGCTGGCCGATATGAAAGCCCGCCTGCCTAAGCAGCGGGTGGAGGAGCAGTATGGCCGGCAGTCCAATATCATCGACTACTCTTACGCCAACTACGACCTAACCGCGGTAGAAGCCGATTACGAAAAGGCCGCCGATGAGCTGTCCCGTGCCCAGCTGGAGCTGGACGCCGTGAACCAGCGGGACACGTTTGAACTGGAAGAGTAAAAACCGTTCCGTCGCGCTGTCCGCACCATTTTTTATTACAAGTAGTGACCTCCGACCGTGTTCAATGTTGCTGCGGAGGCGGGTTATTCTATTTGTTATGGGGTTATGTGGCCCGAGTTCAATGTTTCGGGTCGTTGCTATAACTGGCTGTGGAAGTTGCGAGAAAACTTTTCCCCCGGAGGTCGAAGTACGGTTATAGGCCTCCGGTTTTTCATCAGAAAAAATGTGCAATGATTGCACACTTTTCCAAAGGAAGGTGAGGTATGAACGTAAAAGATCTGATTCTGTGCCAGCCTGCGGCGGACATCGCCGCCGCGCTGCTCGACCGACTGGATGTTGAACCCGCCAAGCGTGATAAGGGCATCTGCCGCATCACGGCGCTTATCGACAGCTTACGTTACATGGAACCCGATGCTACCGATTACATGCTTCTGGGCGTCTATCACATGTACGATGACAGGGAATTTCTGGATGCCAACCTGTACCGTAAGAGTGAACTCCCCGCCAAACTTGCACCGCTACCCGACATTCTCACGATGAAAGGCATCGACGAATTGACCGCAGATGAGACCGAGCAGGCCGCCCGTGCCATTCAGCTACCTCAGTGCTACGCATTTGAACTGTCGCCCTGGCGCGAGGTATTGGGCTATGAGGTCAATATCGCCAACGCACAGGAGGTAGGCATTGCCGCCTTTTGCGCGGCGGTGCTGTACGAGATGACCTTCTTCGGCTTTGACGAAAAGGCGGTGGACGCAGAACGGCAGAAACTCTATGATTCCCTCCACGAAGCGGAGGAACTGGACAAACTCCCGCCGGAGGAACGGGCGAAACACTTCTTCTCTGCGGAGGAGGTCTTTGCCGAACTGGGTATCCCTGAACCTTCCGAGGAGGAACGGCAGGAAACGCATTGGCAGATGTGCAGGGAGATGCTGTTCAACAGTCTGAGAACGTATCGGATGCTGGAAAAGTACATGAAAACGCACTGAACAGAGGAGGCCATCGGCTATTTGTCGATGGCCTCCTTTGTCCGTCAAACATGGTTCGTGTCGCATTGTGTAATGTTTACAAAAATATTCGTGTAAATTAGCGCGAAAGTTTCATATAAATTTGCAGATTTTTACATGAATGTTCAGCGCCGTCACGCCTGCACCCTATACTTCACGCGGTTTCCGTACCGCGTTGAGGTCAGTAGGCCCAGCTGTTCAAACTTCAGCACAAAGCTGCGGATGGTGGCATAGGCGGCATTGCCAAATTCCTTTTCCAACTGCTTGGTGGAGAACTCAGCTTCCCCGTACGCGGAGAGAACGAAGCTCCACAGCGCCTTTTCCTTCTCCGTAACCTGCCCCTGCGACAATGCAGCCTGAAACGCCTCGGTCGTCCGGCGGGCAGGGAGCACTCCGTTCAGCTTGTGATACACATTTTCAATGAAATACACCAAAAACGGCGTTACGTCCAGCACGCCGCTGATGTGGGCATTCTCCTCCGCCAACGTGTAGGCATCGTAGTACCCCTTGCGGCTCTTGTTGACGTACTCAGACAGCGGCACGAACAGAGCGGAGGAATACCCCTGCTGCACCAAATACCACAGGTGCATCAGCCGTGCCATTCTGCCGTTGCCATCAAAGTAGGGGTGCAGATAGGCAATATAGAAGTGGATCAGGGCGGCTTTCAGCAGGTCATTGCTGTCGGACTCCTCGTGAATGAAGCGCACCAGCTCTCCCATGCGCTCCGGCAGCTGCTGCCACGGCAGGCCGGTATGCTCCACCTTGGAGCCGACAACGTACACGCTGTCGTGCCGATAGAAGCTGCCGGGGTGCAGACGGTCTTCCTCCGGCAGATAGGCACCGATGGCAGTCTCATACAGATGGTGGATGGATGATTCGTTGATCCTGTTGGCGGGATCGCTGATGAATTCCAGCCCCTTCTTCATGCCATAAATACGGTTCTCGCTTTCATCTGCCGGAGCAAAGCCGGACAGGATCTTGCGGACACTGTCGCGGGAGAAATCCACCTGCTCGATGGTGAAGGTGGAGATGATCTCCTCCTCCATGGCCTTCGCGCCGTAAAGCTGCGTGCTGCTCTGCGGCGTCAGCAGGATTCTGGCGGCAGAGAGATGCACCTGCGCGACACTATTCAGATAGACAAGGGCCTGCCCGGAAAAGTCCTTCAGCGGCAGCGGATGGTAGAAGCCGCTTTTCAGCAGCGACACAAACTCCCCCATATCCGCCTGCGGATATTTGTAACCCAGCTTCTTCAAGTCCAGCACACTTTTATCCGACAGCATTTTGGTAAACAACACAGCGTCCATATAGCACCTCCTGTTGATATTAAATAGTATCAGTTTATATCAGTATACAGAAGTGTTTCCAGAAATGCAAGAGAAAATGCCGTCATTGGCGTTGAAAAATCCAAGATCGAAATCGTGCGGCTCAAAAGTGATGAAATCAACATCAGGTTTCAGAGGAGCTTTCTTGAAGTGAATGTATTCGCAAATTGGTAGAGATAGTTTCCTGCGTCATCCGCACCTCGCCGGAGGACAGCTCATCGGCACTTTGCGCACAGCCCCTCAAATTTGACCTCTCCCGCGCCTGAATCGGCCCCGAAACTCCCTGATTACAGGTCAATTTTTTGGCTGATGCGCACTACTGCCAACCCCGAAGAGGCTTGCAGCACAACGGCTTTAAGTCATTTCCGGTTGCTCCACATCCCACTGGATAGGTTCCATGCCCATGGAGCGGATGGCGGCGATGACGTGGTCGTCGTACTCCCCGTAGGGGCAGCGGATCAACGTGGGCGTTACGCCGGTGGCGGCGCTGATGCGCTGGTTGCTGGCGGTCACGTCGTCGATGATCTGCTGCGTGGACAGACTGTTGTAGTGGTCGTGGTGGTTGGAATGGCTCATGACCTCGTGCCCTGCGGCGTGGAGCGCCTTGACGGATTCCGGATACTTCTCCGCCCAGTCGCCCACCACGAAAAATGTGGTCTTGACGTCGTATTGCGCCAGAATATCGATCAGCGTCTGGGTGTCCTCGTTGCCCCACGCCGCGTCGAAGCTGATGGAGCACACCTTCTGGCTGCGCTCCACGGAGTAGATGGGCAGCTGCCGTGCGGCGGCTGCCGCGCTGACGGAGGCCGGATAATTCACGACGTAAAAGATCGCGGCGGCGGCCAGCAGCGCCGCGCCGCCCATCACATACCACCGCCGCAGCAGGAAGATCTTCACCTTTCTCATAGCACAGGCTCCTTTCTGATTTTGGTGCCATTCTATGCGCGGACGGCGCGATTCAGCACGCCGGAGCCGAGCGCGGAGAAACGTGCCCGCGATCCTGCCTCTGCGCCGCGCAAAATTTGTACATTCTTCCCACAGCGCGCATGTTGACAATTGCCGTCTCCCTGCCTATACTGTCGGTCGTGGCGGCGTGAGCCGCCGATCTCGGATGAAATGCAGGAAACGTGTATGGACTACTATCTGCTGACCGACCTGGCGGTCACTATGGGATATCATCTGGCCATGTCCGGGGCGGAGACGTTCCGGGTGGAGGACACCATCCACCGCATTCTCCGCGCCTACGGCGTGGAGTGCGAGGTGTTCGCCATCCCCAACTGCGTGTCCGTCAGTCTGGAGGCGGCCAACGGCAAGCCGCTGATGCTCATGCGGCGCATCGGCTTCCACGGCAACGATTTGGAGAAGCTGGAAAAGCTCAACGAGCTGAGCCGCCGCATCTGCGCGGAAAGGCCGGAGGTGGACACGGCTATGTCGTGGCTGGAGCAGACGCTGGCGGCGCGGCGGAGCTACTCCGCAGCCGCGGTCTATCTTGGGAATCTGCTGGCGGGTCTGGGCTTCTGCCTCGTGTTCGGCGGCACCCTGCTGGACTGCCTGTGGGCGGGGCTGATGGGACTTATTATCGGAGTGGTGACCCGCTTTATGGACAAGCAGGAGGCCAACCCCTTCTTCAGCACCATACTGGCCTCGTGTCTGATGGCGCTGCCGGCCTACGCCGCGGCGGGGCTGGGCTGGCTGAACAGCCCGGATGCGGCCATCATCGGCACATTGATGATCCTTGTGCCGGGACTTCTCATCACCAACTCCATGCGGGACATCATCTACGGCGACACCAACTCCGGTATCTTCCGCATCGTGCAGGTGCTCCTTACGGCGCTGGCTATCGCGCTGGGCACGGCGGCGGCGTGGCACCTGACGGCGGGGCTGTACGGGCAGACCGCCTCCGCCACGGTGAGCTGGCCGGCGTGGGCGCAGGCCATCGCGGTATTTATCGGCTGCTGCGGCTTCTGCATCCTGTTCAACGTCCACGGGCGCGGCATGGTGCTGTGCGTGGCCGGCGGCGTGGCGGCGTGGATGCTGTATCTGCTGTGGCGCGCACTGGGCTTCGATGTATACGCCGCCAACCTGTTTGCCGCCGTGTTTGCGGCGCTGTATGCCGAGGTCATGGCGCGCCTGCGGAAATGCCCGGCCACGCCCTATCTGGTCATCGCCACGCTGCCCATGCTGCCGGGCGCAGGTGTGTACTACACCATGAGCCTGGGGCTGGATGGCGAGATGATGACCGCCGTGGGCAAGGGACTGGAAACGGTGGGCATCGCCGGCTCGCTGGCGGTGGGCATCCTGCTGGTGTCCACGGTGTTCCGGCTGGTCAACCGGCGGCGCGGGTAAGCGCAGGATCGAAAACAGGGGGCGGGAGGGGCGGTGCCCCTCCCGCTGCTTTCCGCGCGGCGCCCAGCTTGTCAAAAAAGTCCGAACGGACTTTTTTGACAAGCTGAGGCAAAATCGCAAAATAAAAAACAGTATTTTATTTTGCGATTTTGGTCGCTGCGGCGGGTGATTGAACGCGAAAGGGAACCCTG
>OJKC01000149.1_pt1 | contig 73212 bp, 63 predicted proteins | sample 1596401 | NCBI WGS metagenome assembly OJKC01 (sample SAMEA4350162, study PRJEB24818) | metagenome | biome: human; feature: gut; material: faeces | place: Denmark | collected 2013-09 | reverse complement strand
CACCCACCGCTGCGGCGAATCAGTAAATAAGGAGGCTGTCTATCGTGGAAGCTACCAAAAAATTGAATGGCAAGGCTGTGGCCAAATGGTTCAGCAACAACGCCATTATCGTGATGATGCTGGCCGTCACCCTGATCGTTGGCATCATTCACCCCAACTTCTTCTCCGGCACCAACATGATCAACCTGTTCAAGAACGTGTCCATCCGCTACATCATCGCGCTGGGCATTTCCGGCTGCCTGATTACCACCGGTAACGACCTGTCCGCTGGCCGTCTGGCTGGTTTTGCCGCCTGCCTTGCCTGCATTTTTGCGCAGACCGAAGGCGCTTCCGGCAAGTTCTACCCCAATATGCCCACCCTGCCCACCCCTGTGGTGTTCATTCTGGTCATTGCCATCTGCGCCATCGTGGGTCTGTGCAACGGCTTGGTGGTCAGCTACCTGAAGGTGCAGCCCTTCATTGCTACCTTGGGTATGCAGCAGGTGGTCTACGGTATCTGCCTGGTGTACACCAAAGGTACCCCCATTGGCTCCCTGAACAAGAACTTCACCTCTCTGGCATCCAACACCATTCTGGCTGTCCCTGTGCTGATCTGGATCGCTCTTATCGTGGCTGCATGCTTCTGGTTCCTGTACAACAAGACCCGTCACGGCAAGTACATGTACGCCATCGGCGGCAACGAGGCTGCTGCTGAGGTGGCCGGTGTCAACGTGCATGCTACCAAGATCCGCATCTACATCCTGGCTTCCTGCATGTTCGGTCTGGCAGGCTGCCTGCTGGCTGCAAAGTCCGGCGGCGCATCCGTCAACACCGCAATGGGCTATGAGCTGGACGCCATCGCAGCCTGCACCATCGGCGGTGTTTCCACCACCGGCGGCGTCGGCACCGTGCCCGGCGTTCTGGTGGGCGTTCTGGTCTTTGAGCTGATGAAGGTCGCTCTGCAGTTCATGAACGTCAACTCCTCTTACACCTACATCGTGCAGGGCCTTGTCATCATCGTGGCTGTGGCCATCGATATCCGCAAGTACCTGGCAAAGAAGTAAGACCTCTTTCCGGCGGGCTGTCTGCTTTCGGGCGGGCAGCCCGCTTTTTGGTTTATTTGTTCATGATCGTGTGGTATCATAAAAGAAAACACCATCAGGAGGTGCAGGATGGCACAGCAGACACAGACCCCGGAGCAGCGCGAGGAAGAACTGGCCCGGCGCGAGGCCGCCCTCGCCGCACGGGAGGCAAAGCTTGCGCAGGAGCAGGCTGAACTGGCAGGCCGGAAGGCCGATCTTGAAGCGGGCAAAAAGAGCCTGCTGGACAACGGCGACAAGAACTTTGTGAACGCGAAGGAGAAAATGTACGATAAATTCCCGCTGACAGTGCACCAGATGGATATCATCATCGGGGTGCTGTTTGCGCTGATCGCACTGTTCCTTGTGCTGGGCGTGACCCACACCAGCTTCTTTGGGCTGTTTGGAGGGTGAAGCTCTTTTCGGGTGGAGCGGTAAAATGGCCTTGGCCGTTTTGCCGCTCCTTCTTTTTCTTTGCTGCCGATTTGCGGGAAGTGATTGCATTTCATCTGCAATATGCGTATAATTTATCCTGACAGCTCTGCCGCATTGCGGCGGCAGGGAGAGGAGTGGAAAACGAATGAAAAAGAAATGGTTTGCAGCGGCGCTGGCCGGGACATTGCTGGCGGTGCTGCTGCTGAACGGATGTGCGTCGGCACAGACGGCGAAACGGCTGCGTTTCGGCGTGGCCGGTGAGGGCGGTGTGTACCACGCCTTTGGCGAATTGTATGCCGCACTGGAAAACGAGACGGATAACGGTACCGTGGAGCTCAAGACCACGGCCGGTTCAGCGGCGAACCTGCGCCTGCTGACCGGCGAATACCTGCAGCTGGCCATTGCGCAGGGGGACCTTGCGCAGGACGCCTACGACCAGACCGGCATTTTTGCCGACGAGGAGGAGACTCGCGGCTTTGGCGCGGTGGCGGCGCTGTACACCGAGGCCTGCCAGATCGTGGTGCGGGCAGACGCGGACATCCAGTCCGTGGAAGACCTGCAGGGCAAGACCGTGAGCATCGGTGCGGAGGAATCCGGCTCGGAGCAGAACGCACTGCAAATTCTGGCGGCCTACGGCCTGAACGACAAGCTGGTGGACACCGTGAACCTGAACTATGAGGACGCTGCCGCCCAGCTGAAAGCGGGCAAGGTGGATGCCATCTTTATCACAGCAGGCGCACCCAGCCCGGTGCTGACCGAGCTTGCCGGGGAGTGCGGCATCCGTCTGCTGAATGTGGACGGTGCGGCAGCCCAGCGTCTGACGAGCGCTTACAGCGCCTACAGTGCGGTCACGCTGCCGGCAGGTACGTATCCCGGCCAGGACACGGATGTGCAGACCGTGGGCGTGAAAGCCGTTCTGCTGGCCAGCGACGAGCTGCCCGCAAAGCAGGTGCAGAAATTGACCGAGCTGCTGTTCTCCGGCCGGGAGGGTATGGAAGAACAGCTTGGCATTCCGCTGGACGCGGAACAGGACGCTGTAGAGGGCGTTGGCATCCCGTTCCACGCGGGTGCGGCCGCTTACTATAAGGCGGCGGGAATTACGGTCGATTGAGCGGCCGGGAACAGAGGGAAAGCGAAGAATGAAGATCGAATTGGATATGTATCAGACGCTGGCCATTGCCGTGCTGGTGCTGATGCTGGGCAAGTTCCTGCGGGAACGGGTGCGGCTGCTGGAGCGGTTCTGCATCCCGGCACCCGTCATTGGCGGCGTGCTGTTCGCCATTTTCACCTGCGTGTGCTATGTGACCGGCGTGGCCGAGTTTGCATTTGACGACACGCTGAAGGAAGTCTGCATGGTGATGTTCTTCACCTCGGTGGGCTTCCAGGCAAACCTCAAGGTGCTGAAAAGCGGCGGCAAGGCCATGATCGTGTTTCTGGGCGTGGTCATCGTGCTGATCGTCAGCCAGAACTTTATCGCGGTGGGGCTGGCGAAGCTGCTGGGCGTGGATACCCTTGTGGGCCTGTGCACCGGCTCCATCCCCATGGTGGGCGGCCACGGCACGGCCGGTGCCTTCGGCCCGGTGCTGGAAGACTTCGGCATTCAGGGCGCAACCACCCTGTGCACCGCAGCGGCCACCTACGGCCTGATCGCGGGCAGCATGATGGGCGGCCCGCTGGGCAAGATGCTCATTGAGCGGCACAACCTGCTGGCCACCGTGGTGCCCGAAGACGACAGCCTGCTGGTGGAGGAGGAGATCAAGCACGAGCGCCACACCACCATGTACCCGGCGGCAAGCTTCCAGCTCATCATCGCCATGGGCATCGGCACGGTGCTTTCCAAGGTGCTGAGCCTGACGGGCATGACCTTCCCCATCTACATCGGTGCCATGATCGCGGCGGCGTTTATCCGCAATGTGGGCGAATACGGCGGCGGCTACACCGTGTATATGGGCGAGATCAACGACATCGGCGGCATCTGTCTGTCGCTGTTCCTGGGCATGGCCATGATCACCCTGAAGCTGTGGCAGCTGGCAGAGCTGGCCCTGCCGCTGATCGTGCTGCTGGCGGGCCAGACCCTGTTCATGATCCTGTATGTGGTGCTGGTGGTGTTCAACGTGATGGGCCGCGACTATGACGCGGCGGTCATCGTGTCCGGTACCTGCGGCTTCGGTATGGGCGCAACGCCCAACGCCATGGCCAACATGCAGGCCATCTGCGACCGGTATTCACCCTCGGTCAAAGCCTATCTGCTGATCCCGCTGGTGGGCAGTCTGTTTGCGGACTTCCTGAACAGCCTGGTCATCACGGTGTTTATCAACTTTATCTGAGAACGTTTTTTGCGGAATTCGGGCGGGGAGCCCCGCACCGGGAAAGGAGACGTGCAATGTCGCTTCATCACCATCTGAAAATGTGGCTGCAGCAGAAGCTGTGGAAAAAACAGCCCCATGACCACGAGGAGGAAACTGTGGCTGTGCCGGAGGTGCACACCGGCAAGGTGGCGCATCACGCGGATGCGGACGGGACGCCTGCGGCGGACAAGCCCATCCATTACGATAACGTAGCCATCCCGGAGATCCATATCCACCCGAGACACAAATAATTCCTATCGTGAAAAGTCGTTTGGAGCGGTCCTGCGGTTGCACAGCAATAAAAGCCCCAGTGGGGCTTTTAAGCAGGCGAGTGGTCTGCGTTAGCAGATGGAAGGGCTTTGCCCTGACAAACGTCGGGGTCGCGACAAACGCGAATAAAAAAGAATGCTTCCGCTGAAGATAGCCAGAGCGAACGCGGAGGCTATTTGAAATCATAAACAACGCAAAAAGCTCCCGTCCATCGGACGGGAGCTTTTTGTGTGCAATAAAATCCAGCGGCTTAGAGGAAGACGTACTTCAGGATGAACAGCACGGTCAGCACGTACATGAGCGGGCTGATCTTCTTCTCCTTGGCCTTGCCGGTGATCACATTGATGAGGGTCCAGGAGATGACGCCGATGGCGATGCCCTCAGAGATGCTGTAAGCAGTGGGCATGGCCAGGATGGTCAGGAAGGCGGGGATGCCCTCGCTGGGGTCGTTGAAGTCGATCTTGACCGCGGAACCCATCATGTAGAAGCCCACGATGATCAGAGCCGGAGCCGTTGCAAAGCTGGGGATGGTCAGGAACAGCGGGCTGAAGATGGTGGCCAGCAGGAACAGCACACCGGTGGTCATAGCGGTCAGACCGGTGCGGCCGCCCTCGGTAACGCCGGAAGCACTCTCGACGAAGGTGGTGGTGGTGGAAGTGCCCAGCACAGCACCGGCGCAGGTGGCGATGGAGTCCGCCAGCAGTGCGCCCTTGATGTGGGGCAGCTTGCCGTCCTCATCCAGCATGTCGGCCTTGGAAGCCACGCCGATCAGGGTGCCCAGGGTGTCGAACAGGTCCACGAACAGGAAGGAGAACATGACGGCGAAGAAGTTCAGGAAATCAAAGCCCGAGAAGTCGGTCTTGAACACCTGACCAAAGGTCTTGCCCAGGGCGGAGAAGTCAAAGCTGACGAAGGCGGTGGGGATGACGGAGTACATGCCGGCATCCGGGTTCGGGACGTAAAGACCGGTGAGCTCGCAGAGGATGCCCAGCACCCAGGTGATGAGGATGCCGTACAGGATACCGCCCTTGACGCGCTTGACCAGCAGGATAGCGGTGATGACCACGCCGATCAGGGCCAGGATGGCGCCCACGCCAACGCTGGAGAAGGTCTCGCCCTTGAAGTGCTGGTAGGTGACCAGAGTGGAATCGCTGTTGACGATCAGCTTTGCGTTCTGCAGGCCGACGAAGGCAACGAACAGGCCGATGCCCACGCTGACGGCGCTTTTCAGGGTCATGGGGATGGCATTGAAGATGCCCTCACGCACATTGGTGAGAGACAGCACGATGAAGATGATGCCTTCCACAAAGACGGCCATCAGGGCCAGCTGCCAGCTGTAGCCCATGGTCAGGACGACCGTGTAGGAGAAGTAGGCGTTCAGGCCCATGCCGGGAGCCAGGGCGAAGGGGTAGTTGGCCAGCAGAGCCATCAGGGCAGTGCCGACGAAGGATGCCAGTGCGGTGGCGATCAGAACAGCCTCGGAGTCCATGCCCGAAGCGGACAGGATGTTGGGGTTGACCGCAAGGATGTAGGCCATGGTCATGAAGGTGGTGATACCAGCCATGATCTCGGTCTTGACATCGGTGTGGTTTTCTTTCAGATGAAAGACATTTTCTAACATGAAGAACCTCCTGATTCCAAATAAAATATCCCGCCAGTGGGAAACAGCGGGAAGAACAGTACCTATTGTAGCATGTTTGAAGGGGCGTTGTCCACGAAAAAAACACAGTTTTTTCATTTTTTGTCCAAATTTCGCAAATGAGTATGACTATAGAGAGCGTGCAGGAAATTTTGCCCGGGCGGGAAAATTACTGCACGTTTTTTTCTTTGCAAAAATCAACGCTTTTCAAAAAACAGCGATGACAGATGATAAAAAATGAGCTGATTTTATACAAACTGAATAATGGCTGTGAAAAAATACTCTGTGGGCCCGAAAAAGTACACCCTGTCGGGATGCGGGAAAGGGTGGTATCCTTTTGCCATGGACAGGCGGAACGCCGGAAAGGAGATGACCCGAACACGATGGGGCAGACAAAACAGGCAAGAGGCCTGGCGAGCCTCGGCCGCGCCACCGACACCCTGAGCACCCTGCTGGCACAGCAGGTGCGGGAGCTGAACGACCGCCAGAAGGCCGCAAAGAGGGAAGGCACGGCGGACCCGGGCACCATGAAGGGACTGAAGGAGGCCACCGCCGTATTGAAAGATCTGGCCGCTGTGGCAAAGACCCTGAACGAGCAGGGCACCCAGACCGAAGGGGCCGAGTGCGGCGTGGTGCTGCTGCCGCAGGTGGAGGAGGAGATATGAACACAGCAGAAAACAGAACGCCGGTGGTGTGGCGGCCCCAGCCCCGGCAGGCCGAATTCATGCGCCGCCCGGAGCCGGAAGCACTGTACGGCGGGGCAGCCGGCGGCGGCAAGAGCGACGCGCTGATCGTGGAAGCGCTGCGGCAGGTGGACATCCCCCACTACCGGGCGCTGATCCTGCGCAAGACCTACCCGCAGCTTTCGGACCTGGTGGACAAGAGCCAGATGTACTACCGCAGGGCCTTCCCGAAGGCGCAGTACAACGCCACGGCCCATGTGTGGACCTTCCCCAGCGGGGCCAAAATTTACTTTGGCTCCATGCAGTACACAAAAGACCGCACGAACTATCAGGGCAAAGCCTTCGACTTCATCGGCTTCGACGAGCTGACCCACTTTGAGTGGGAGGAGTACAGCTACATGATGAGCCGCAACCGCCCCACCGGCCCGGGCACCCGGGTGTACATGCGGGCCACCACCAACCCCAGCGGCATCGGCCACGGGTGGGTGAAGGCGCGGTTCATCACGCCGGCACCGCCCGGCACGCCCATCACCGAGGAATATACGGTGAAGTGCCCGGACGGCACCGAGCAGAAGCTGCAAAGGGCGCGGGTGTTCATCCCGTCCAGCATCTTCGATAACCCCGCCCTGCTGGCCAACGACCCGGGATATCTGGCCAGCCTTGCCAGCCTGCCGGAAGCGGAAAAGCAGGCGCTGCTCTACGGCAGCTGGGACAGCTTTTCCGGGCAGGTGTTCACTGAGTGGCGCAACGACCCGGCCCATTACCAGGACCAGCGCTGGACCCACGTTATCGCACCCTTCGCCATCCCGAAGCACTGGGCCATCTACCGCGGGTTCGACTTCGGCTTCTCGAAGCCTTTCTCGGTGGGGTGGTATGCCGCCGACGAGGAGGGGCGGCTCTACCGCATCAAGGAGCTGTACGGCTGCACCGGCCGCCCCAACGAGGGCCTGCGCATCGACCCGGTGGAGCAGGCCCGCCGCATCCGGGAAGCAGAACAGAACGACCCGCTGCTGCGCGGGCGGGTCATTCACGGCATCGCCGACCCGGCCATCTTCGACGAGAGCCGGGGCGAGAGCATCGCCGCCATGATGGAACGCAGCCCGAACTTTCTGCACTGGTCGCCCGGCGACCACACCCGCCTTGCGGGCAAGATGCAGTTCCACTACCGGCTGAACTTTGACACCGACGGCAGACCCATGCTGCAGGTATTCAACACCTGCAAGCACTTTATCCGCACCATCCCGAACCTCGTATACGACGAAAGCAACGTGGAGGACATCGACACCCGGCAGGAGGACCACATTTACGACGAGTGCCGCTATGTGCTGATGGAAAACCCCATCAGCCCGCCGGTGCGCTGTGCGGCACCGCCCATGCCCGACGACCCGCTGGAACTGCACAAGCGGGCAAGATTTTACCGAATTTGAACCTCTCAGGCAGCGCTCCCGAAGGGGCGAGCTTATAAAGATGAAAAGGAGAAACGCGATGGACGAATACGAGAACGAAGCTTTGCCGGTGGGCGAAGCACAGGTGGCCGAGGCGATGCAGACTTTGCAGCGCTACAAGGCCGGAAAGGCGGCACTGGACAAGCGCATTGTGGATAACGAATTGTGGTTCCGCATGGGGCACTGGAAAAATTACCAGAACCCCATGATGCCTGGCAAGGCCCAGCCTTCCAGCGGGTGGCTGTTCAACAGCATCGCCAACAAGCACGCCGACGCCATGGACAACTACCCGGAACCCAACGTGCTGCCCCGGGCGGCCGACGACGAGGAGACGGCGCGGGCGCTTTCCAGCGTGCTGCCGGTGGTGCTGGAGCAGGCCGACTACGAGAAGGTGTACAGCGACGGCTGGTGGCGCAAGCTCAAACAGGGCACCGGGGTCACCGGCATCTTCTGGGACGCGGCGGCACGGGGTGGCATCGGCGACATTGCGGTGCGCAGTGTCAACCTGCTGATGCTCTACTGGGAGCCGGGTGTGGAGGACATCCAGTCTTCGCCGGACTTTTTCAGCCTGAGCCTGGAGGACACCGCCCGGCTGTGTGCGCAGTACCCGCAGCTGAAAGGCCGCACCGCCAGCGTGCTGGACGTGCCCCGTTACATCCACGATGCCGGGCAGGACACCAGCACCAAGAGCGTCGTGGTGGACTGGTATTATAAACGCCCGGATGAAAATGGCCGCATGGTGCTGCACTACTGTAAGTTCTGCAACGGGGTGGTGCTCTACGCCAGCCAGAACGACCCGGCCCTGGCTGGCCGGGGCCTCTACGACCACGGGCAGTATCCCTTCGTGTTCGACCCGCTGTTTGTGGAGGAGGACAGCCCGGCGGGCTTTGGCTACATCGACGTGATGAAGGACTGCCAGACCGCCATCGACAAGATGAACCATGCCATGGACGAGAACGTACTGCTCTCAGCCAAGCAACGGTATGTGCTCAGCGACACGGCGGGCGTGAACGAGGAAGAACTGGCCGACTTCAGCCGGGACATCGTCCATGTGGCGGGCCGGCTGAACGACGACAGCTTCCGCCCGCTGCAGACGGCCGGACTGCAGGGCAACAGCCTGAGCTACCGCCAGAGCCGCATCGAGGAGCTGAAGGAGATCAGCGGCAACCGCGACCTGACCCAGGGCGGCACGGCTGGCGGTGTGACGGCGGCCAGTGCCATCGCGGCCCTGCAGGAGGCAGGCTCGAAGCTCAGCCGCGACATGCTCAAGAGCGCCTACCGCGCCTTTGCAAAGCAGTGTTACCTCATCATTGAGCTGATGCGCCAGTTCTACGATGAGCAGCGGGTGTTCCGCATCGTGGGGGCAGGGGGCGAGAACCAGTTCGTGCCCTTCTCGGCGGCCGCACTGCGCCCCGTGCCCGGCGGCAGCTTAGGCGGCGTGGAACTGGGCAGCCGAGAGCCTATCTTTGACATTGTGGTGAGCGCGGCAAAAAAGAGCACCTTCAGCCGCCTTTCGCAGAATGAGACCGCGAAGGAGTGCTACCAGCTGGGCTTTTTCAAGCCGGAAAACGCCGACGCCGCCCTCGCCGCGCTGGATATGATGGACTTTGAGGGCGTCGAAAAGGTGCGCCAGCGGGTGCAGCAGAACGGCACCCTTGCCCAGAAGCTGGCGCAGATGCAGGATCAGATGGTGCAGATGGCGGCGGTGATCGAGATGCAGGGCGGCGGCCAGAACACCGCCGGGGGCCTGACCCGCAGCGTGAGCAGCGCGTTCACGCAGAAAGGCGGCAAGGCCGCAGGCACGAAGCTTGCCGGGCTGGGCAGCGCCCTGCCCACCGCTGCCGCCGCAAAAGCTATGGATCTGACGTAAGAAAAGGAGGTGAAAACTATGATGAAGATCGTTTACAGTGAGATGGACACTCCTGCCGGGCTGAGCTGCCGGTTGGAAGCCGCCGGTCACGCGGGTTATGCGCCCGCCGGGCAGGACATCGTCTGCGCCGGGGCCAGCACCGTGATGCAGGGGCTGGTGTATCTGCTGGCCGGGGAGGAAAACACCCACAGCGATGCCTTTGACGAACCGGATGGTCCGCGTCTGGCCGTGCAGGCTGATGCACCCTGTGCCGAGTGGGTGCAGGGGGCCTTTGAGCTGGCAAAAGCCTGCTTTGTGCTGCTGGCCGAGCGCTACCCGGAGAATGTCCGCTTTGCGGATGTGAGCCGCCGGGGCGAACAGGGTATGATGGACCTGCAGCTCTTTGCCAGTGAGGACGGCGGTGCCGCCCCCACAGCCCCGGCCCTGAGCGAAGCGCAGACCCGGCAGGCGGTGGCGTCCGGTACCATGAAGCCCGGCGGGGCGGAAGCACCCGCCGTGCCGCAGGCACCGGAAACACCGCCCGAGCATCTGCCCGGACCGACGCAGCCAGAACCGCCCGCACCGCGCCCGGACCGGAACCCGCCGCTGCTGCCGCATCTGCCCGCGATGGCACAGAACACGGTGCGCGGCCTGCATGCCCGCTGGGCCGCAGAAGAAGCTGCCCTGCGCCGCAGCCAACCGGATTTCAGCCTGAAACAGGAGCTGCAGAACCCGGAGATGCGCCGCCTGATGCAGCTGCCCGGGATGCGGGTGCAGGACGCCTACCGGCTGGCCCACTATGACGAAAGTCTGCGCACGGCCGCCCAGACCGTGGAGCAGGGGGTCGTGGAGCGCATCCAGCAGCGGGCTGCACGGCCTGCCGAGAACGGCATCCGGCCCGGCGGCGCGGCCACCATCCGCCCGGATGTGGCCAGCATGACCCGCGCCCAGCGGGAAGCGCTGGAACGCCGCGTGCTCCACGGGGCACAGATCGTATTGTGAAAGCAGTTTTAGAAAAAAGAAAGGAAACGACTATGAACCAGAATTTCAACATTCAGCTGTTCGCCGAGAACCAGAACACCACCGCCACCATGTCGCCCGAGATGAAGACCTTCTACGAGAAGCGTCTCATCGACCAGGCCGAGCCGCGTCTGGTGCACGACCAGTTCGCCGATTACTACCCGGTGCCGCAGAACGGCGGCAAGACCATCGAGTTCCGCAAGTACGACAGCCTGCCCAAGGCGTCCACCCCGCTGACCGAGGGTGTGACCCCCAACGGCCAGGCCCTGAACGTGACCACCATTACCAGCGACCTGCACCAGTACGGCGGCTGGACCCCGCTGACCGATGTGCTGCAGATGACCGCCATCGACAACAACGTGGTGCAGGCAACCCGCGTGCTGGCAAGCCAGGCGGGCCGCACCCTGGACAGCATCACCCGCGATGTGCTGGCGGGCGGCACCAACGTCATCTATGCGCCCAAGCTGTCTTCCGACGGCACTGAGACTGCCGTGGCCAGCCGCAAGGCGCTGGACAAGACCTGCACCCTGACCCCGAAGCTGTTCTTCCAGGCGGCAGCACAGCTGGGTGCCATGAACGCGGACCCCATCGGGGACAGCTACATCGCCATCATCCACCCCTATGCCGCTTACGACCTCAAGACCAGCAAGGAGTTCATTGAGGTGCACAAGTACGCTGACCCCGAGACCATGTTCCGCGGCGAGATCGGCAAGCTGGGCAACATCCGCTTCATCGAGACCAGCGAGGCGAAGATCTGGAAGGACGATACCTGTCCCACCGGTCTGGCGGTGTTCGGCACGCTGGTGCTGGGTGCCCACGCCTACGGCGTCACCGAACTGGAGGGCGGCGGCCTCGAGCACATCGTCAAGCAGCTGGGCTACGGTGATGACCCGCTGAATCAGCGCGCTTCCGTGGGCTGGAAGGGCATGCGCGCCGCCGAGCGTCTGGTGGAGCAGTACATGGTGCGCATCGAGAGCGCGTCCAGCTACTCTGCCACCGCTGCCGCCAACTGAGGAGGTGTGAGCCATGGCTGAAAAGAAAAACGTGCGCATCCGGCTGTTCAAGGACAACAGCCGCTACAAGGGCGACCTGTTCGTAAGCGTCAACGGCGTGAACTATAAGATCCGCCGCGGCGTAGAAGTGGAAGTGCCGCCCGAGGTGGCCGAAGTGCTGGAGCACAGCCAGATGCAGGACGAGCTGACTGCTGCCCGCATTGCGGCGGCAGAAAACACCGCGCAGTAAACCGCCCGGCAAATCGAACGCAAACCGGAAGCCCGGCTGGGAAACTTGGCCCGGCCGGGTTTTCCTTATAAAAAAGGAGTGTGAACCTATGACCGTGGGACAGGCGCTGGAACGCGCCGAAGAACTGCGCCCGGGCAGCCGCATTGCCCGCTCGACCCGCTGCGCATGGCTGAAGGAAGCAGATGCCATGCTGCGCCAGCGCTTTTTCAAGAATAGCATCACAGACGCTTACGACAATGTGGGGGCAGACCTTGCCTGGGACGACGGCCTGCAGGACGAGGATGTGCTGCTGGCACCGGAACCCTTTGATGCAATGTATCCGCATTATCTGTGCGCCATGACCGACGCGGCTCTGGGCGAGACCGACCGCTATGCCGGAGAGCAGGCCCAGTACAACAGCCTGCTGGCTGAGCTGGCGGCGTGGCTGCGGCGCAGCTACCCGGTGCGCCCGGGCAGCCCGTGGCGCTGGTGAGGGAGGTGAGAACATGGTTCTTGCGAACCGGACGAAGCTCACGAACAGCCGCAGTTTGGTGCGGGTGTTTGGCGGGCTGAACGAGACCTACGCCTGCTCGGAGGCCGAGTACAGCGCGGGGCTGAACTTTTCGGCCCGGGACTTCCCGGCGCTGAGCACCCGCAAACCCCGCCGCAAACTCCGGGCCCTGACCGGGCTGAACGGCATGTACCACCTGAACGGGCTGCTGACCGTCTGCGGCCGGGACCTTGTGTACACGCCGGACGGCGGCGGCGACACCGTGACCTGCACGGACGCCGTGGCCGACAGCCGCAAGGCGCTGGTGGGCATCGGCACGAAGATCCTCATCTTCCCGGACAAGGCGGCCTTTGACACCGCCGACGGCAGTGTGCAGCCGCTGGGGGCCGCATGGCAGGCCGACGGCCAGAGCGTGCAGTTTGCGCCCTGCGACGCCGAAGGCAAGACCTACACGGTAAGCGGGTACGGAAAGGACGAGCCGGAAGACCCCGCAGACGGGCAGCTCTTTTTAAAGGTGGAGGATGAGGCACACCCCTGGAGCAGCACCGGCACGCTGGAAGTGTACAGCACAGTTTCCGGCAGCTGGACCGCCATCCCGCTGGAATACTGCCGCATCACGGCGGCGGGCGCGCAGGAGCTGTTTGCCCAGTGGGACACTGTGACCGTGGCGGGCACCGCTGCGAAGCAGGCTGGCATGTGGGAAGAACTGGACGGCGACCTTGTGGTGTACGACGTGGAAGAAAATGCCCTGCGGGTGCGGGTGACGCCGGGCGGCGACTGCTTTTACGGCACGCTGGTGCAGGGTGCAGACAGTGCGCTGTGGACCAGCCTGGACGGCAGCGAGACGCGCAGCATCCCGCTGGAAAGCACGGTGCGCATGGAGCGCCGGGTGCCGGACCTCGATTACATCACCGAGTGCGACAACCGGGTGTGGGGCTGTAGCAGCAAGGAAAACGTCATCTACGCCTGCCGCCTGGGCGACCCCACCAACTGGTTCAGCTACCGGGGCATCGCGGCGGACAGCTATGCCGTCACCGTGGGCAGCGACGGAGCGTTCACCGGCGCGGCTACTTGCATGGGCTATGCGCTGTTCTTCAAGGAGAACACGCTGCACAAGCTCTACGGCTCGAAGCCTTCAGATTTTCAGCTCACCTCGCTGCACTGCCGGGGCGTGGCAAAAAATGCGGCCCGCAGCCTGTGCGTGCTGAACGAGACGCTCTATTACCTCTCGCCGGACGGCGTGATGGCCTGGGACGGCAGCATCCCCACAAAAGTTTCCGGCGTGCTGGACGCAGGCCGCCTTGCCAATGTGCAGCAGGCGGTGGGCGGTGCGCTGGACGGCCGCTACTATCTGCACGTTTCCCGCGCGGAAGCGGGCGGTGACCGGGCCCGGCTGCTGGTCTATGACACCGAGCGCAGCCTGTGGAGTGAGGAGGACGTCTGCTCTTACGAGATGGCCAGCACCGGCGGGCAGCTCTACCTCTGGGACGGGCAGGCGCTGTGGGCGGCAGACCCCAGCCGGGAACGCGACTGGCAGAGCACCGACGGCGTGGAGGAAGCGCTGCACTTTGAGCTGACCACCGGCGACATCGGGCTGGACGGGGCCGAGGACCGCTACCTCTCCCGGCTGACCCTGCGGCTGGACGCCGGGTGCGCCAGCACCGTGGAGGTGGCTGCCAGCTACGACGGCGGCCCATGGGAGACGGTGGCCAGCCTGTGCGCTCAGGGCAGCCGCCGCAGCTACGATCTGCCTTTCGTGCCCCGGCGGCACGGCATGCTGCGGCTGCGGCTGCGCGGCACCGGGCAGATCACCCTGCGCAGCATGGCAAAGACACTGGCCGCTGCCAAAGGCGGCATCACAGAATGAAACAGGAGGTATGACGAATGGCAAGCGTGATGGGCATCAGCAAGATCGGTCTGCCGAAGCTTGGCGAGAACATGGACCCCGAGGACGCCCGGGCTCTGCGCAGCTATCTTTACCAGATGCAGGAACAGCTGCAGTATGTGCTGACCAATCTGGACACGGAAAACATGTCCGACGATTTGCGCACAAAGCTGCAGGGCTTATAACAGAAAGGAGAAGTTATGGCAGACAAAAAGAAAGAGGAACAGACGCTGGATGCCGTGCAGGCGCAGGCCGGGGCCGAGGGAACGGCGAATGCGTCCGACGGCTACTCTGCCGCAGGGCTGAACAGCCGCAAGGATGTGGAGGATGCGCTGGCAAATGCCAGCTACAAGCCCGGGCAGTCGGTCACTGACGCGGCGCAGGCGCTGAAGGAGTGGCAGGCGAACCGCCCGAAGGACTACCAGAGCAATTACCAGGAGAAAATCGACCAGCTGCTGGACCAGCTGCTGCAGCGCCAGAGCTTCCAGTACAGCTACACGCAGGACCCGCTCTACCGCCAGTATGAGCAGACCTACCTGCAGAACGCCCACAATGCCAGCGCTGACGCGGCGGCACAGGCCGCAGCCCTGACCGGCGGCTATGGCTCCAGCTACGCTGCCAGCGTGGCCCAGCAGGCCTACCAGCAGCAGATCGGGGCGCTGAACAACGCCATCCCGACGCTATACAGCCTGGCGCTGGACACCTACGAGAGCGGCGGCAACGATCTGGTGACCCAGCTGGACCAGCTGACCGGCAGCGAACAGGCTGCCCAGAACCTTTACAACGACCAGCTGGCGGATTACTACACCCAGCTGGAGCAGAAGGGCAATGCTTACAACAGCGCCTACGCCCAGGATTACGGCCAGTATCAGGATTATCTGAGCCAGCTGGGTACCCTGCATGACTACTATTCGGCGCAGGAACAGCAGCAGGCGGCCCAGCGCCAGCAGCGCTTCAACAACGTGATGAGCGTGCTGGGCTTCCTGGGGGATGTGGTGCAGATCGCGCTCAGCGGCACCACGGGCCTCGGCTCCATGCTCAGCGGCCTGCTGAACACCGGCTACAACATCTACTCCGGCAACCGCCAGTATGAGGCCAGCCGCGCGGATAACCAGTGGAACCAGCAGATGCAGGAGAAACAGTATCAGGACAAGCAGAACCAGCAGCTTTACGAAAACGAGTTCAACGAGCGGGAATATCGGGACAAGCTCAACCAGCAGCAGTTCAACAACGACGTCACCAACCAGAAGCTGAACATCGCGCTGGGCGAGTGGAACCTGAAAAAGTCCACCGCCGCCCAGAAGGCCAGCCAGGCGGGCGGCAGCGCTTCCGGCAGCAGAGCAGGCAGCTCCGGCACGAGCAGCGCGGGCACCGGCAGCAGCACCTATACCGGTGCGGGTTTGGGCAGCACGGGCAGCAGAAGCGGCAGCGTGACGGTGCCCTACACGGCCATGCTGATGCGCAGCCAGGGCAGGAGCGACAGCAGCATTACCGGTGCGCTGCAGCGGGAGGGCTACTCCAACGCGGAGATCGCGCAGATCTTGCAGCAGATGAAGCGCTGAGAAACGCGGCAGACACAAAATGAAAAAAGCATGTGAGGGGCACGAACGACCATTCCGGCCGATGTGCTTCGCACATGCTTTTTGTTTGCGGTTTCGAACAGGGAAAATAAGTTTGAGAGTCTCGCTGGGCTGTTGATTGCCTTGCCTTTGGCAAGGCCGTGCTGTTCGAGCCCAACTGGGCACCCAATAAAAAAATCCGCCGATGCAAAGCATCAGCGGGGACGGCTCCCTATTTACGGATTTGTAAAGATCAGGACCCGCGGGCTAAGCAACAGCCCACTGGGCTGATTGCTTACTCTGCCGCTGGCGCGTCAGAGCCGCCCTGTTCGAGCCCAACTGGGCACCCCACCAACAAAAAAATCCGCCGATGCAAAGCATCAGCGGGGACGACTCCCTATTTATGGATTTGTAAAGATCAGGACCCGCGGGCTAAGCAACAGCCCACTGGGCTGATTGCTTACTCTGCTGCTGGCGCGCCAGAGCCGCCCTGTTCGAGCCCCACTGGGCACCCCACCAACAAAAAAAGTCCGCTGTTGAAAACAGCGGACTTTTTGGTGGGGTGCCCAGTGGGACTCGAACCCACGGTCTCCAGATCCACAATCTGGCGCGTTAACCGACTACGCTATGGGCACCACATAGATGCGCCCGAAGGGACTCGAACCCCCGGCCCACTGCTTAGAAGGCAGTTGCTCTATCCACCTGAGCTACGGGCGCACGTTGTTATCCCATTGGGTTCCATTATGGCGGCAGTCGTGTGTCGGCACACGCTGCGAGAAGTATAATACCATAAGGACCCGGTTCTGTCAAGGAAAAAATCGAAAAATCTTTTTTCTTTTTTGCACGGCCGCCAAAACAGCGCTGCAGCGTTCTGTCACAGCAGCCACATGCCGGCGTAGCCCAGCGCAAAGCCCAGTGCTGCGCCGCAGAGCACATCCCGCGGGTAGTGCACACCGGTGAGCACGCGCATGAGGCAGATCAGCGCCGTGATGCCCACCATCACCCAGCCCACGGCGGGGTAGAAGCGCATCCACACCATGGAGAGCACGGCGGCGCTCAGTGCGTGGCGGGAGGGGAAGGAGTGGCCGTGGGTCTCTTTGTGCACCAGCGGTTCAAAGCTGGGCTGCTCATAGGGCCGGGGCCAGTTGAGCTTATCGCGCAGCAGGGTGCCGCCCCAGAAGGTGAGCCCCGGCACGAAGACCGAGCGCGCGATCTCCATCATGAAGTCCGGCGCGCCGCCCGCCTTGCCAGAAAACAGCCGGAACAGCTGCACATTCAGCAGGCACAGCAGCACCGGGTAGCAGACAAACGGAATCAGCGGCAGCCAGCGGTCCAGCGTCACGACGCAGCGCCGGGCAAGGGGGTGTGCCTCAAACCAGCCCCGCAGGGCGTGATAGTGTTCTGCGGTCAAAATGATCCCTCCGCATCGGGTCAGATTTCAACAATAGGATGCGCGGCTCAAAAGCAGGTATCCAGATAGTTTTCCACATCAAAGGGTTCCGGGGTGGAATCCTTGCGCAGGTAGAGCGGATGGTGGGGGTGGCCCTTCTTGCTGCGCTTGCCGAAGGTGACCCACGGGATATCCCGCTCCCGCGTCAGGGCCACCATCTCCCGCATCAGGCCGGGCAGGTAATCCCGCTTTTCGATCAGGGTGCCCCACGCCGCCCACATGGTGGGCTCCGTCTCGGCCAGAACGGCCTTCAGCCAGCGCAGGTTTTCCTCGCACAGAGCGCGGTCCGGCACACGGTCCATGTCGTTGGGGTCGGTGGCGCGCTGGGGGTAGACGTTGAACATGATCCAGCTGTCAAAGCCGTTGGCGGCGGCAAGGCGCTCCACACTTTTCAGGGTGGGGTCCAGCGCGCCGGGCTGGGCGGTGCTGGGGTTGATGCCGATGCACACCAGCGGGCGGCGGCCCACCCGGCCCAGCACATAGCGGTAAGGCTGGTAGGTGTGGGGCTCATAATACCAGATGCCGCCGGCGTATTCACCGGCTTCGAGCAGGGGAAGGGCTTCGGTTTGCATGGGTGTTGACTCCGATCATCAGTTTGTTTCTTTTATCGTACCTGAAACTGCAAGATAAATCAACTCTTTTGCCCCGAAAAACTTCCCACAACACCAAATTTCATGGTATACTGGGCTGTACGATGCAGCAGGGAACGCTCCCTGCACAGGGCCCTGTAAAAAAGGAGTAACTATGCTGGAAGATTACAAGAGCGCACTGCGCGCGGGGCAGCGCGCTTACCGCGCCTGTGTGGCGCGCGGACAGTCGCCGTATCTTGCGGTGCTGGACGATATTCTGGTCAATGTGAACATCGTGGCGCAGGAACCGCTGGGCCTGGTGGAGATCCCGGCCGAGAGCATTGTGGGCACAAAGACCAGCGGACGCCACACCGCCTTTGCGTCCAACTTCATGCCGCTGCTGGAGCCGGACACCGAGTTCGCGGCCAAGTGGTCCAACCTGTGTGAGGCGCATCTGGAGGAAGGCATCCGTGTGCCCATCATCGCCTATGAATTCCTGAACAAGTTCTATGTGCTGGAAGGCAACAAGCGTGTCTCGGTGCTGAAATATTACGAGGCCGTCAAGATCGCGGGCACTGTCACCCGTCTGATCCCGGAGCGCAACGACAGCCTGGAAAACAAAATTTATTATGAATTCCTGGATTTCTACAAGCTGTCCAAGGTGAACTACGTCCACTTCTCCAAACTGGGTGGCTATGCCAAGCTGCAGACGCTGGTGTGCAAAGCTTCGGGCGAGAGCTGGACCGACGACGACCGGCTGAACTTTGCTTCCTTCTACACCATGTTCAGCCAGCAGTTCCACGCCCTGGGCGGCGAAGAACTGGACCTGACGCCCGGCGATGCGCTGCTGGTCTATCTGTCCGTCTACCGCTACTCGGACGCCTGCGACTCCACCCCGGCGCAGATGAAGCAGAACATGGAAAAGCTGTGGAACGAGGTGAAGGTGCTCACCGAGCCGCAGGCCGTGGAGCTTTCGCTGGAGCCCAAGCAGGGCCCGGGCGAACCGCTGCTTTCCAAGCTGAACATCTTCACCAGGCCCAGCGAGCTGCGGGTGGTGTTCCTGCACGAGCACAACGCCGAGAGCAGCGCCTGGGTGCGTGCCCACGACAAGGGCCGCGAAGCGCTGGCGCAGGCTTTCCCGGACCGGGTGTTCATCACCTGCAAGGAGAACATTGAGCCCGAGGTGGACGCGGAGCAGGTGCTGGAGGAAGTGGCCCACGACAACGCCGACGTGGTGTTCACCACCAGCGCCCGGATGCACACCGCCTGCCTGAAGGTGGCGGCCCAGCACCCCAAGACCCGCATCCTGAACTGCTCGCTGAACGCGCCGCACCCGCTGGTGCGCACCTATTACCCCCGCACCTATGAGGTGACCTATCTGCTGGGCCTGCTGGCCGGTGTGCTGACCAAGACCGAGCGGGTGGGCTATGTGGCCGCGAACCCGGTCTATGGCATCCCGGCGGCGGTCAATGCCTTTGCGCAGGGCCTGAAGACCGTGCGGCCGGAGGCAAAGATCGTGCTGCGCTGGGCCTGCCTGCCGGATGAAAAGCATCCGCTGGATTTCTCCGACCGGCCGGACGTGGACATCTTCTACGCCCGCGACAGCCGCGAACCGGCGGGCACCCACCGGGACTACGGCCTGTGCCGCCGCCTGCCGGACGGCAGCCTGAAGCCGCTGGGCCTGCCCGTGTGGCGGTGGGACACCTTTTATGTGGAGATCATCCGCTCCATCTTCGACGGTGCCTGGGACAACGACGCGGCCGGTGCCCGTGCGGTGAACTACTGGTGGGGCATGCGCAGCGGCGCAGAGGAGATCGTGTACGACGCGGACCTGCCTGCCGGCACCCTGCAGCTGCTGGACCTGATGGAAAAGCTGCTGAGCGAGGACAACCTGCGCATCTTCCCGGAGGACCTCTACGCCCAGGGCCACGAGCTGCACTCACCCGCGGCGGCGGCATATACGCCGAAGGAACTGATGGAGATGGACTGGCTGGACGAATGTGTGGAGGGCGCTTTGCCACACTACGATGAGCTGGACGTCAAGACGCACACCCTGATGGCGATCAACGGCCTGGGCAACCTCAAAGGCCTGACGAAATAACCGGCCGCGGCCGAAAGAACGGAGCAGATCTGACGTGAAAATTCTTGCAATTTCGGATGTTCCCTCCAAGGCGCTGTGGGATTATGGGACCCGCGAACACCTGGAAGGGATCGACCTGATCCTCTCCTGCGGGGACCTGCCGCAGAAATATCTGGAGTATCTCACAAACTTTACGGCGGCACCCATCCTGTATGTGCATGGCAACCACGACTGCAGCTACCGCCAGCATGAGCCCGGCGGCTGCACCTGCGTGGACGACGAGGTGTATGTGTGGAAGGGTCTGCGCATCATGGGCCTGGGCGGCAGCATCAAATACAACATGCGGCCGGACAGCTACCAGTACACCGAGAAAGAGATGAGCGGCCGGGTGCGCAAACTGCGGCGCAAGGCCCACAAGGCGGGCGGCATCGACCTGCTGTTGACCCACTCCCCAGCGGCGGGTCTGAACGACAACACCGACCACGCCCACAAAGGCTTTGAGTGCTTCAACGCGCTGCTGGATGAGTTTGAGCCGCAGTGGTTCGTGCACGGGCATGTGCACCTGAACTACGATGCAAAGCTGCCCCGGGTGTGCACCCGCGGCAAGACGATGGTCATCAACGCCACCGAACGCTATGTGTTTGAGATCCCAGACCCGGCCCCTGCCGCGCCGCCCAGACATTTCTGGGGAAAATGGCTTGAGCCCTGACAACGGATAGCATAAAAACAGCCCTTGCAGAAGCACATCTGCAAGGGCTGTTTTTTACGATGAAATGGAGCCTGTGTAAAAACAGAAAAGGCAGCGCCCGGTCCGGGTGCGTGCCGGGCCAGAACGGTGCGGGATGCGATCTTACAGTTCCAGCTTGCCGGAGACCTTGTTGATCACATAATAAGCGGCGCCCTCCTCGGGCTTGACGTAGACTTTGCAGGACTGCACGCCCACCTTGTGGGTGGTGCGGTAGTCTGCTTTGGCGCGGTCAATGAGATCAGTGATGTTGTACTGCTTGCCGCCGAACTCCACATACAGTTCCGGGGCCAGCGGGGGACGACCCCGGCGTGCAGGTGCTTTGGCAGCCTTGCGGGTCTTGGTCTCTTTTGCTTCTGCGGGGGCGGCCGCAGTGGGGTCCGCCGCAGCGGTCTTTTTCTTTTCAGGCATGGTTCAAAACCCTCCTTCATATTTTTTCTGTTCTGGCAGTGGGATTGCGCAGAACGGCTCCATAGAAGTCCGATAAATATATAATAGTTTTTTGAGGGACATTTGTAAAGTCTTTTTTCGAAAAAACTTTCGGAAACGGGTCAGAAATTGCAATATAAATGCTGCGAGTGGAAGAATGCAGTGCAAAACGCGGCATGCTTGCGGGAAAAAGGGGGAAAATCCACGGTTCGCAACGGGTTCCCGGGAGTGTTCCGGGAGAAACCCGGCGGGTAAAAATTGGACCTTTTGCGGCGGGATTTACTCTGCGCAAAGCTTCTGCGCGTTCTCAGCAACGGGCAGGAGAAGTGCTTCGTCCCAGTCCTCGGCCAGGGTGAACAGCACCTGATAAATGGCGGTCTGCGCTTCGCCGCGGGGGTGGCGAAGCGCCAGAGAAAAGGCGGCGGAAAGCATCTGCAGCTTCAGGGGGCGGATGGGCTCCGGCGCGCTCCACAGCCGGGCAAGGTCATAGTCGTTTGTGTTGCCGCAGGGCATGGCGCAGCTGGCGCAATTGGGGGCCACCGCGTGCTTTTCGGCGCGGACGATGGAAAGCATCCGTGCAAGCTTTTCTTCCGGTGCATCCGGCTGCGCGGCAAGGCGCAGACCGGCGTTGAGCACCTCGTCCGTATTGACGGTCTTGGGTTCGCTTGTGGTGGCGCGGGCAAGGCCGACGAGGGCACCGAGAAGGGTGTCTCTTGCCTGCTGGGCGCTGGTGACAGGGGCTTTTAAAAGTTCAGGCATGGGCAGTTCCTTTCCATGAATGTTTCTGCGGAAAGTATAGCCGATTTTCCTTCCGTTTACAAGACAAACAAAAAGTCCCCTCTTTCGAGGGGACAAAAGTTTGCCTTTATCAGATCAGTTCAGGCACCTTTGCGGCCAACAGCTCTGCCAGCTGCGCATGACCCTTCCGGGTCAGGTGCATGAAGTCCACCTGGTTGAACTCGCAGTCCTTCGCGTCGAGGAAGTGCACGCCCTGCCGCTCACAGATGATGCGGAACTGCTCGGCCACACCGGCCGACTTCTCCACACAGCCGTCGCCCATGACCGGGTCATGGAAACCTGCACCAATGGGAGGGGGAGCCACGACCAGAATGTTGGGCTGTTTGGTGCCCCAGCAGTCCACGCTCTTGGCCTTGAGGATGAGCCGCTCCATGCCCACCGCGATGCAGGCGGCGTTGGCACCAAAGCGCTCCTTCACATCGTTGGTGCCCAGCATGATGATGAGCAGGTCGATGACCTCGTGGCTCTTGAGCAGGGCATAAATGGCGCTGAGGGCGTCCATGGACTCGTGGATGGGGTCCACGAACACAGTGGTGCGGCCGGAAAGGCCTTCTTCGGTGACAAGATATTCGTCGCCCAGCGCCTTCTGCAGGCGGCAGGTCCAGCGCTCGTCCTCGTTGAAGCGGATGCCGTGGTCGGCGCAGTCATTGGGGTCAGCACAATAGCCGTGGGTGTTGGAATCACCCAGGCAGAGGATATGGGTTTTCATAAGCAATTACTCCTTTTCCATCGTCTGTTTGAAGTAGTAGACAGCGCCCACCATACCGGCGTCGTTGTGCAGCTGTGCGGCGCGAATTTCAAGCCCCTCGGCAAAGGCGGGCATCACCGAGGCCTTGACCTTGGCCGCAATCGGGTCGATGAGCAGCTTCTGCTGGGCGCTCACACCGCCGCCAATGAGAATGAGCTGCGGGTTGAAGATGTGCACCATGCCGGCAAGGCCCTGCGCAATTTCATCCGTCCAGTCGTCCAGCAGGGCCAGCACGGTTTTATCGCCCGCTTCGGCCGCAGCGAAAATGGCGCGGCCGTCTACAAGGGCCGGGTCCCTCTCTTTGGCAGCACGCACCAGTGCGGTGGTGGCTGCATAGCGCTCCCAGCAGCCGGTGGCACCGCAGGTGCAGGGCACGCCGTCCAGTGCGTGGGTGCGGTAGTGGCCCAGCTCACCGCCAAGGCCCCGGGCACCTTCCAGCAGACGGCCGCCGGTGAGGATGCCGCCGCCCACGCCGGTGCCGAGGGTCACGCCGATGACATCCGTATAACCTTTCGCGCCGCCGACCCACACCTCACCCAGCGTCATGCAGTTGGCGTCGTTGGCCACGGTGACCGGCAGGCCGAAGTCTTCTTCCAGTGCGGCCTTGATGGGGCTGCCGATGTAATGCGGGAAGTTGCCGCAGGTGCCGACGACCATGCCCTTGCGGCTGTCGATCTGGCCGGTGGCCGAAACGCCGATGCCGGTGAGGCTTTCCACCGGGACGTTCTGGGCGGTCAAAAACTCTTTGGCGGCTTTGCGCACGGTGGTGAGGACGGGCGTCTCGTAGCCGTCAAAGCTGACGCTCGCTTCGCCTTTTGCCAGCACCTTGCCGGTTTCATCCACGATGCCCAGCTTGACGGCGGTGCCGCCGATGTCAATGCCAAGATAGTGTTTCATAGCAGGCACTCCTGTGTTATTTTTTCGCAGCGTTGATGGCACCGGTAAAGCGTGCGGTGATCTCCGCCGGGCGGGTGATGGCACCGCCGACCACCAGCGCAAAGGCACCGGCTTCCAGCGCCTTGACGGCCTGCTCCGGGTAGTGGATGTGACCCTCGGCAATGATCTTTGCCGGGCACTCGGCGGACAGCTTGCGGATGAAGTCAAAGTCGATGTCGTTGATGCCGGTGGTCTCGGGGGTGTAGCCCCGCATGGTGGTGCCCACAAAGTCGGCACCGGCCTCGGCGCAGAGCATGGCGTTCTCAAAGTTGTCGCAGTCCGCCATCACCAGCTGGTCGGGGTACTTGGCCTTGACGGCGCGGATGAACTGGGCGGAGGTGGAGCCGTCCGGGCGCAGGGCACCGGTGCCCTGCACGGCAAGGATATCCACCCCGCAGGCCACCAGCTCGTCCACTTCCTTCATGGTGACGGTGATGTACATGGGGGTGCCGGGGTAGTCCTTTTTGATGATGCCGATGACCGGCAGGTCCACCACCTGCTTGATCTGGGTGATATCCCGCACGGTGTTGGCGCGGATGCCTACAGCGCCGCTCATGGCGGCAGCTTTTGCCATCAGAGGCATCACGCCGCCCTCTTTCGTGTAGAGCGGTTCGGTCTCCAGCGCCTGGCAGGAGACGATCAGACCACCTTTGATCTGAGCAAACAGTTTTTCCTTATCCATTTTTTCAGCCCTCCATTTTGATCTTGACAACAGCCTTGCGCACGCCCACACAGCCGTGCTGGACAAGGCCGGGTTTGTGAAGCTCGGTGGGGAAGAACAGTACGAACCGCCCCTCGCCCAGAGCGCCGGTCACGACGCTGGCACTGTCCTGAAAACCGCAGTCGCCGGTAAACTCGCCGATCTCTTTGCCGGGAATGTTGGTGTAGCCCCAGCCCTCGCCGCCGGTGATGTCGATCTGAAGATCGGCATAGGTTTTGTGGTACTCCGGGTGGAAGCCGTGGTCGGAGTGCAAGGTGGCGTCCATCATGTTGATAAACACGTTGTCGCCGTCCACTTCGGTGCGGCCATCCGGCAGGGCGGCAAGGTCGTGGGTCTGTAGGTAGTCAATGGCAGTGTCGAGGTTTTTGTTAAGCCCCTGATAACGTTTCAGGTGCTCCAGAGAATCGCAGATCATGTGTGTTTCCTCCGTCAAAAAGAAGCGCCCGCTCTCCCCTCTGCGGCAGAGTTGGAGAGGGGCGCTGTTTGATTTTACAGTCTTGCGATGGCGGCTTCGATCATGGCCTGTGCTTCGGCAATGATGGGCTCATCGCTGGGGATCAGTCCGGGCATGGGCTCGCGCACGCCGCCCAGCTCCAGACCGTACATCCGGCGCAGGATCTCCTTCTGCACGGCGTACAGGTTGCCGTGGGCAGAGCACATCTTGTAGATGATGCGGTCGGCATCGTACTGGATGGTGCGGGCGGCTTCGATCTCGCCCTTGTTGATGTGGTCGTTCATGGCCAGATACAGTTCCGGCATGACGGCGTAGGTGCCGCCGATGCCGCCGTCTGCGCCGATGACGCGGCCGGAAACGAACTGCTCATCCGGGCCGTTGAACACCACGAAACCGCCTTCGCCGCGGGCTGCGATGCCGGCATCTTTGAACATCTGGATGTCCTGGGTGGGCATGGAGCTGTTCTTGACGGCGATCACGTTGGGGTTCTTGAGCATCTCACCCAGCAGGCTCATGGTCAGGCCGGTGCCGGCCAGCTGCGGGATGTTGTAGATGACGAACTCGGTGTTGGGAGCCGCCGCAGACATGTCGTTCCAGTATTTGGCGATGGCGTACTCCGGCAGGTGGAAGTAGATGGGCGGGATGGATGCGATGGCGTCCACGCCCACGCTCTCGGCGTGACGGGCCAGTTCCACGCTGTCGGCGGTGTTGTTGCAGCCGACATGGGCAATGACGGTCAGCTTGCCTTTGGCTTCGCTCATGACGGCTTCCAGCACAGCCTTGCGCTCATCCACATGCTGGTAGATGCACTCGCCGGAGGAACCGCCCACATACACGCCCTTGACGCCCTTGGCGATCAGGTGGCGGGTGAGAGCCTTGACACCCTCGGTGGAAATGTTGCCCTCTGCGTCGTAGCAGGCGTAGAAAGCAGGAATAACACCCTGGTATTTCGTAATGTCTTTCATGATTCACCCTTCTTTGCAATAATTCATTAAGCTTTGTATGCATTTTGAACGGGAAATAATGGGGTCCTCTTGCGGTGCCCTGCGTCTGCAAGGCCCTTGGTGCGGGCCTTGCATCCTGCAGACCGCGGAGCCAAAAATCCCTCCCTGTTCCCGCCGCAGGCGGCGGTCGGGATTTTAGCCCTTGACAGCACCCATTGCGATGCCCTTGGTGAAGTACTTCTGGAAAATGAGGAAGATGATGATGATGGGCACAGCAGCCAGCGCGGCACCGGCCATGATCAGGCCGAAGTCGGTACTGTTCTCTGCCTGCAGCTTTGCGATGCCCAGCGAGATGGTCAGGTTGCTGGTGCTGGACAGCATGATCAACTGCATGAAGTAGTCGTTCCAGCTGTTGATGAAGGTGAAGATAGCCAGTGCACCGATGCCCGGCTTGACCATGGGCAGCACGATCTTGACAAAAGTGCGGGCCTCGCTGGCACCGTCGATGCGGGCGGCTTCCAGCATCTCCGTGGGGATGCCCTCACTGAACTGCTTCATCAGGAATACGCCGAAAGGCCAGCCCACGATGGGGAAAATGACGGCCCAGATGGTGTTGTACAGGTTCAGGCTGCTCATCTCGCGCAGCAGGGGGATCAGGATGACCTGCTTGGGCAGAGCCATTGCACACACGATGAGGGTGAACAGCAGCTTGCGGCCCACAAAACGCTTCTTTGCCAGTGCATAGCCTGCCATGGCGGCGGTGATGCAGGTGAGGATCATGGACATGACGGCCATGAACACGGTGTTCACCATCCAGCGGATGGCGGCAGGCACGGTGGGGCCCACCAAGAAGTAGATGGGCTCGCCGTCGGCGCTGAAGTGACTGCCGAAGGGCACGGCCAGCTGCCACAGCGGCGCGCTCTTGCCGGCAAACAGCTTCTGGTAGTTGGTCAGCACCCATTTATCCGGCCACCACACCGGGGTGGTGGAGTTGATGGCTGCGCCGGTCTTGAAGGAACCGGTGATGATCCAGTACAGCGGGAAGGCGAACAGCACCGCAAGGATGCTGATGAGGATGATGGCCAGAATGGCATAGGCGCTCATCTTCTTGAGCTTGCTGGGGTGACGCTTCAACGGTTTCTGCTTTTTTGCAGCGGCTGCATTTGCACTCATTGCCCGGCACCTCCTTTAATTATCCTGGTTGCCCAGCTTGAACTGGACAGCCGACAGAATGGCGATGATGACCGCCAGCACCACGCCCATGGCGTTGCCGTAGCCGTAGCGGTACAGCTTGAAGGCGGTGTAGTAGATGTAGTACATAATGGTATCGGTGCTGTGGTTGGGGCCGCCGGAAGTCAGCAGCTGGATCAGCGCAAAGCACTGGAAGGAGTTGATGGTGGTAATGACCAGAATGTACAGGGTGGTGGGCATGATGGCAGGCCACTTGATCTTCCAGAAGCACTGGAAGTCGTTGGCACCGTCCACTTCGGCGGCTTCCACGATGGACTGATCCACATTGCCCAGAGCCGAGACGTACAGCACGATGGGCTGACCGACGGAAGTCGTCAGCAGAATGAGGATGATGCAGCCCAGTGCAAACCGCTCGTCACCCAGCCAGTTGATGTTTTTGTCGATGATGCCGAGGGTCTTGCCCAGGTAGTTGAAGATGCCGTAGTAGTTGTTGTACATCCACTTCCACACCACCGTGACGGCCACCGATCCGGTGACAACGGGCAGGTAGAACACACAACGGAACAGGCTCGTGGCCCACTCGGGCAGGTCTACGATGGCGGAGGAGACCCACAGCGAGAAGATGCAGGTGATGGGCACCGAGACCACCACGATGATGATGGTGTTCTTCAATGCACCGAGGAAGATGGGGTCGGTGAACAGCTCTTTGTAGTTTGCCAGACCCACAAAGACATCGGCGCGGTTCATGGTGGAGTCAAAGAAGCTGGTCACCACGCACAGCACCATGGGGTAAATGACGAAGCCCAAAAAGAAGATCAGGCTGGGCAGCAGGAAGCAATAGGAAGCAAAGGTCTCGCGCCGGACCAGCGCACTGCTGCGCTTTGGCTCCTTGATCGCCGTTTTTGCAGCCAAGAAAATCACCAATCCTTTCGATTGCAGCGTTTTTTCACAAATAAAGCCCCTCCCTCACCCGGAGGAAGGGGCACGGTTCAGTTTTTGATCGAATGATTCAGCTCAAAGAGCGCTTATGCCTCAGCAGCAGCGGCTGCGTTTGCGTTGTCCACGAAGGTCTGAACGGCAGTGGTGACGTCCTCGCCGGTGCCAACGCGCTGCAGCATGTTCCACCACTCGGTACGAGCGGTTGCCCAGCCCGGAGTGATCTGGTAGTAGTCGCCCAGATAGTTCATGAACTTGCTGTACTCGCTCATGATCTCGTTGCCGGCGTAGATGTCGCCCACGCTGGTGCGGACTGGGAAGTAGGTGGAAGCCAGCACGCTGTCCTTGACCTGATCGGGGTCGGCAGCGATGAAGTCGATGAAGGTCTTGGCGGCTTCGATCTTGGCCTCGTCGCCGTTATCGAAGATGCCGAAGCCCCAGATGCCGCCGCACAGCTTCGGGTCGCCGCTCTCGGTGGGGAAGGCCATGGGGAAGATCTCGTCGCCGGAGTTGGTCAGGCCGGCGTCGTTGTTGTCGGTGTTCATCTGCTGTGCGATGTTCCAGCAGAAAGCCATCTGCAGGGTGCCGTTGCGGAACAGGGTGATCTCCTCGCCGCCGTTGATGGAAGCGTCGAAGTTGATGCCGTCGGCGTCGTACAGAGCCTGAATGGCCTTGATGTTCTCGGGGGAATCCGCGGTGTACTTGGTGTGGGCTGCATCGGTAAAGGTGCCGCCGTACATGTTGTTGATGATGGCGCGGGTGCCCTGGTCGCCGCCCTGGCCGCTGCAGTAGATGGCTGCCACGTTCTCGTAGCCGCCCTTGTACAGTGCGTCAACGGTCTTCAGGAAGCCGTCGGTGCTCCAGGTGTGCTTGTCGGTGTCGATGTACTGGTCTGCGCCCACTTCCTTGACCTTGGTCATGTTCACGGCCATGCAGTGTGCGGTCATGCACAGGGGATACTCGTAGTAGTCACCGGCATCGTTCTTGCAGGCAGACTCAACGGACTCGTAGATGTCCTTCTTGGCGTCGTCGGTCCACAGATCGTTCAGCGGAGCCATAACGCCCTTTGCGCCCCAGTTGGCCACCAGACGCTCGGGACCTTCCATGATCAGGTCGGGTGCGCTGCCGCCCTCGATGGCGGTGTTCACCTGGTCGTCGCCGTTGGTGTAGTCCAGGTACTCCACGGTGACCTTGATGTCGGGGTACTTTGCGTTGAAGCTGGAGATCAGGCCCTGAACGGTGTCGTCATTGCCCCAGCCGCCGATGGGGTAGGTCCACAGCTTGATGCTGGCTGCACCGCCTGCAGTCTCAGAAGCTGCCGTACTTGCGGCGGTGGAGGAAGCGGCGGTAGAAGTGGAAGCGGAAGAACCACCGCAGGCAGCCAGAGCACCGGCTGCACCCAGAACGCCAGCGGCCTTCAGGAACGAACGGCGGGAAATACAGTTTTTCATAATGGTTTTCTCCTTCGCATTCAATGCTTCACATTGTGGCGGCCTGCCGTGCCAGCAGCCGCTCTTGATGGCTCTATTATAGAAAAATATTTTCATTTTGTCCATTTGCGCTTTTCATAAGTTTTCAGAATAGGGCTGTACATCTTGCACAAAAATGTGGGATATATGTTAAAATGTCAAGAACTTACCATTTTGTAACCAAAAAATATTACAAAAATGGTACAAACCCATCAAAACGATAGTGAAAAATAATTTCGAAAAATGAAACCATTTTGAAACACTTTTTCACAAAAAGGGCCGTTTTTCTGCCAAAACTGGAAACTCTGCACAGAAGCCGGGCACAAAATGTGGGCAATGCGTCTCTTGCGAAGCGCAGGCAATTCTTTTATACTTTTTATAGAAGGTAAAGAACCCGGGCGGCGGGCGATTTGGGGCTGCCGCACCGGAAAAAGGGGAAAAGGAAAAATGGCAACGAATTTTTGGGAACTGCTGCAGCAGCATCAGAGCGACCTGACAAAATCGGGCCGTACCGTGGCGGATTATCTGCTGCAGCATCCGTCGGAAGCGCAGTATCTGTCCATCTCGTCGCTGGCGCGGGAGTGCCGGGTGGCGGAGGCGACGGTGTTCCGCTTCTGCCGGTCGCTGGGGTTTGAGGGCTACCACGAGATGCGCATCGCGCTGGCGCAGGCCAACGCCACCGGTGCGCTGGTCAACCAGCGGGAGCCGGACCCGGACGCGGACACTGCCACCCTGTGTGAGCACGCCAGCGCGCTGTTCATGACTGCCATCAACGGCACCCAGAACAGCCTTTCGCCGGAGGCAGTGGACGCGGCGGTGGCCCTGCTGCACAAGGCCCGGCAGGTGTTCTGCCTGGGTCAGGGCGGCAGCATGCTGATCGCAAACGATATCTGCGCCCGGTTCGCGGGCATCTCCACGAAGTTTCGCACGGCAGGCGACAGCCATCTGCAGCTTATCACGGCCAGCCTGATGACGCCGGAGGATGTGGTGCTGTTCGTCTCCTATTCCGGTGCCACACGCGATATGCTGGAGACTCTGCGCGTGGCCAAAGCGGCGGGCGCGAAGATCATTCTGCTGACCCACTATGAGGACTCGCCCGGCGCAAAGCTGGCGGACATCGTGCTGCAGTGCGGCGCGCAGGAGAGCCCGCTGGACTCCGGCAGCATCCCCATCAAGGTGGCGGTGCTGTATGTGGCCGAAGTGCTGGTGCTGCGCTATATGCTGGACGACCCGGCCAACGCCAACGCGGCGCAGGACCGCACCAACGAAGCCCTGGCCGTCAAGATGCTCTGAGCAGCGCGCAGGCTTGCCGCTTCTTAAAAAACGAAAACGTCCCCGGGATGCAGCTGCCAACGCGGCGCATCCCGGGGACGTTGTTTGTTTTGGGAAAGACGGGGGAAAGGAGACCGCCCTGCTGCCAACGAAAAAAGCCCGCAAGCATCCACTTGCGGGCTTTTTATGCCGGTGGTGGGGGTCGAACCCACACGATGTTGCCACCAAGGGATTTTGAGTCCCCCTCGTCTGCCATTCCGACACACCGGCCAATGACTGAACAAAGTTATTATACAGGATTCGCCGGGTAAAATCAAGTGCGGATTTTGCCGCACGGGCGGGTGCGGAAGACTCCGTATTTTGCGTCTTTTTGCACCGCGGGACGACGCATTTGAAAAAGTAAAACGAAAAAACATGCAGACAACGTGGATTTTGTAAAAATGGGGGCCCGGCGGGCGTGCCCGGGCGAGGAGGCGCAAAGATTGACGCAGATAAAATGAAAATGGTATCATGATAGGGAAAATTCCGCAGCGGAAAACAGGGGAGAAAAAATGGCAAAGGAACAGACTGCGACCCGGGAACAGGTCGAAGAAGAAATGCGTCAGCTGCGCAAGGTGTTCAGCTCGGTGCGGCTGATCCCGGCGGAGAATGTGCAGGGCAGGAAGGGCCGCAGGCCCTGCTATGCGCACTGGAAGCGGGACCGCCCGTGCGAAAACTGCGTGGCCCGGCGCGTACTGCTGGAAAAAAGCCGCAAAAGCAAGCTGGAATATATGGGCAGGAACCTGTATGAGGTGACGGCCAGCTACATCGAGGTGGACGGAAAGCCCTGCGTGTTGGAGCTTTCCCAGAAGATGGACCGCAGCCTGCTGCTGGGCCCGAACGACAGCGAACGGTTCATCACTGCCATTACCAGCGAGCGGGAGCGCGCCTACCGCGACCAGAGTACCGGCGCATACAACCGCCAATACTATAATGAAAACTACCACGGCCGTGCCATGACGGCGGGCATCGTCATGCTGGATCTGGATGACATGATGCTTGCCACGGATGTCTACGGCCGCCGCGCCGGAGAAGCCGTGCTGGAAACGGCGGTCAATGTCATCCGCCGCAGCCTGGAAGAAAAGGACCGCATCATCCGCTTTGACGGCGATATGCTTTTGCTGCTTCTGCCGGACATCGGACAGGAGGACTTCAGCCAGAAGCTGGAGCAGATCCGTCTGCAGCTCAACACGACCAGCGTGCCGGGGCGCTCCTACCTGCACATGTCGGCAAGCATCGGCGGCGTCTGGGTGGAAAACGCGGATCTGGACGACGGGGTAGAGCGTGCGGAACAGCTGATGAACTATGCACGCATCCAGAAGAACCGGACGATGGTCGAGCAGCAGCCCCAGCAGGCGGCCGCCGTGCTGCCGCACTGCCGCCAGAGCGCGCTGATCGTGGACGATTCGAGCATAAACCGCATGATCCTGTGCCAAATGCTGGGAGACCAGTTCGACACGGCCCAGGCGGGCAGCGGCGAGGAATGCATGCGCCTGCTGGAGGGGAACCCCACCGGTGTTTCCGTTGTGCTGCTGGACATCTACATGCCCGGCATGGATGGGTTTGAGGTGCTGGAAGCCATGAACAAGCGGGAACTGCTGGACGATATCCCGGTGATCGTGGTCTCGACGGAGGATGCCAAGAGCGCGATGCACCGGGCCCTGCTTCTGGGTGCGGCAGATTACATCGTCCGCCCCTTTGATACAGATGTGGTGTACCAGCGGGTGGTCAACACCATCCACATGCGCGCAAAGCACCGCCGCCTGAGCGCCATGGTGGCAGGGCAGGTGTATGCGACCGAAAAGCGCAGCGAGATGATGACCGCCATCCTGAGCCGGGCCATGGAACGGCTCGGCGGCGAGAACCGGGATCATGCCCGGCACATCCGCATCCTGACCCAGATGTTGCTGGCGCAGCTGGTCCGGGCGGACGATGCCCACCCGCTGACCCGTGAGCAGTGCCAGATCATCGGCATGGCGGCGGTGCTCCACGACATCGGCAAGATGGAGCTTGCCGATCTGCGCCCGAACGGCTGCGATGCCGGCACGCCGGAGGATGCGGCGCGGATGCAGCAGCACACCCTGCTGGGTGCACAGATGATGGAGGAACTGGAAGCCTACCGCGACGAGTATTTCGTCCAGACGGCATACCAGATCTGCCGCTGGCACCACGAGCGGTACGACGGCTCCGGATACCCGGACGGCCTTTCCGGCGAGCAGATCCCCCTTGCAGCTCAGGTGGTGGGCCTGGCGGATGCCTATGAGACCCTCGTCTGCAGCAGCCCGGAGGTGCCGTGCGGCACAGCGGTGAAGATGCTGTGCGAGGGTGCGTGCGGGGCTTTCAGCCCAGTGCTGCTGGGCTGCCTGCAGAAGATCGCGCCGGAGATCGACGAAGCTCTGCGCGACCCGCGGGAAGCACCGTGAGCGGAGAAAATGATACAGACGGAGGGCAGGCCGCAGCGGTCCGCCCTCCTTTTTTGCGCGGCGAGATGTGAAAAGACAAGTCCGGTCCTTGCCCGGGGGCACGGCCTGTGGTACACTGAAGAAAACTGTGCCTGCACCGGGCACAAAACAGGAGGGACCCACCTTTGAAACATCTGCATCGGTTCGCGCGGCAGGCGGCGGCACTTGTGCTGGCGCTCGTGCTCTGCCTCACACTTGCGGCACCGTCGGCGCTGGCGGCCACCACCATCGGCGGGGCGGACACCACGCTGATCCCCGCCGAGGAGGAAAACTGTCTGAGCTGGCTGTTCGGCTCCGGCGATACCATCACCATGCCGTATCTGAACATCAAGGGGCAGGGACTGCGGCGCAACGTGACGCTGGACCTTGTGGACTGTCTGGTGGGCATCACCTACACGGAGCTGGGCTCCATTGGCAGCTATGTCAGCGCCAGCGCGGCCCAGCAGGCCTGGAAGGCGCAGGCGGTGGCCGTCCACTCCTATCTGGAGTACCAGAAGCAGTACGGCTCCTCGGCCAACGCCCTCATCTACACCCCGGTGGACCAGATCCCCTCCGCGGCGCGGGAGGCCATCCGCAAGGCGGTGGAGCCGGTCAAGAACGAGATCCTCACCTACAACGGCAGCGTCTGCGACGCGGTGTGGTCGGCCAGTGCAGGCTACAACACCCAGACCGGCGTCTACGGCACCTGTTCCAGTCTGGACGCCTGGGGCACCGATGTGCCCTATCTGCAGAGCGTGGAGAGCCCCTATGAGGAGCAGTACCACAACAAGCTGCGCCGGGTCATCGGCAAGGATTATACCTATACAGAATATAACGACAGCCGCACCGGCGAGCCCTACGTCAGCGCCGACACCACCCACAAGAGCCTGGGCGGCTTCGTGCAGTACAACACCTTTGTCTCCAACGGGAACAGATACCGCTACATCGGCCAGTTCGTTTCCTCGCGCTACTGCTTCGATTTCGGCGCGGACGAAAGCGGCACCCCCTGCATGACCTACTATGGCTACGGCCACGGCGTGGGCATGAGCCAGTGCGGCGCAGTGGGCTATGCGCAGGAGCAGGGCATGAACTACAAAAAGATCCTGCAGCATTACTACCCGGGCGCCGGCATCTCTACCAGCGGTTCCGGCGGCGGCTTCTTCAGCTGGCTGCACAGCCTGTTCCACTGGTAAGCAGTGCCAGCAAAAAGAATTGCAGGCAAAACCTTCTCAAATCCGGCCGGATTTGGTATACTATACAATGTTTGTGATTTTGTGAGAGATCATTGAAGATAAAACCCCATAGGAGCAGAGAGCAGAATGGATCAGGAAAAGGAAACCAGACAACAGGCAGAGCGCAGCCGTGAGCTGGCGCAGCGCATCATGCGGGAGCTGACCCCCGCCGGGGTGCAGGTGCTGGGCGGCAGCGGTTCGCTGGAAAAGGCACTGGAAAAGATCGGTGCCCGGATGACGCAGCAGGCCGAGGGCGGCGCGCTGCTGGTGGCGGAGGACCCGGAGTGGACCGAGCTGCCCGCCGTGCAGTGCGATCAGGTGCTGCTGGTGTGCGCAGACAGCGCGGTGCTGTCCGGCTGCGCACACCAGCTGGCAGGGCAGGGCTTTGCCCGGGATTTTGGGTGGAAGACCCGCGGCAAGGCCCAGCAGACGGCTCTGTTCCGCCGCAGCCCGGCGGCGCAGGACCCGCAGGAAATGATGCTGGATTATGAGCGGGCACTGGACGACCTGCGGGAGCGGATGCTGCAGGCCGAGCGCACCGAGGCTGAGCAGGCCGCCCAGCTGGAACGCCTGCGCAGCGATCTTTCGCTGAGCCGCAGCCACGAGCAGAATCTGGAAAAAACGCTGAACAGCGTGGTGAACTCCAGCTTCTGGAAGGGTACCTGGCCGCTGCGCTATCTCGTCAGCAAGTGCCGCAGCTTGGCCCACACCCTGCCGCCGCTGGTCTTTCTGGGTAAGCTGCGCCGGGTGGGCATCTCCGGCGTGCGGGCGCAGGCAAAGGCCAAAAAGGAATACGCAAAGCTGTTCCCGGGCAAGACCATGCGGGCCGACCGTTTTGCCAGCGCCGAGCTGCTGGTGAAGCAGGCGGCCAGCCAGCCCGCCGCGCCGTGCATCAGCATCGTGGTGCCGCTGTACAATACGCCTCAGCAGTTCCTGGTGGAGCTGCTGGATTCGGTGCAGAACCAGACCTATCAGAACTGGGAGCTGTGCCTTGTGGACGCCGGACAGGATGAGACCGTGGGTCAGACCGTGCAGGCACGTGCCGCTGCGGACCCTCGTATCCGCTACCAGAAACTGGAGAAAAACGACGGCATTGCGGGCAACACCAACCAGGGCTTTGCGCTGGCCACGGGCGAGTTCATCGCCCTGCTGGACCACGACGACATCCTGCACCCCTGTGCGCTGTGGTATGTGGCGCAGGCCATCGCCGAGCAGGGGGCCGACTTCGTCTACACGGACGAGGTCACCTTTGAGGGCGACATCGACCATCGGACCGTTTACCACTTCAAGCCGGATTACATGCTGGACAACCTCCGCTCCAACAACTATATCTGCCACCTGAGCGTGTTCAGCGCAAAGCTGCTGGCGGCTGTGGGCGGCGACGAGCGGGCGGAGTTCAACGGCAGCCAGGACTACGACCTTTACCTGCGCCTGACCGAAAAGGCACACAAGATCGTGCATATCCCGCACCTGCTGTATTATTGGCGCTCCAGCCCCACCAGCGTGGCCAGCAATATCTCGGCCAAGACCTACTGTCTGGAAGCAGCCGTCAAGGCCCTGTATGCCCACTATGAACGGGTAGGCGTGCCGGTGGACGCCGTGACCATGATCCCGGACACCCCGGGCTTCTACAAGACGGATTACACCATCACGAAGCCCGGCCGGGTGAGCATCCTCATCCCCAGCTGCGATCATTCCTCGGACCTGCGCACCTGTGTGGAGTCCATCTACCGCAAGAGCACCTACGAGGATTTTGAGATCATCGTCATCGAGAACAACAGCAAAGAAAAGGCCACCTTCCGCTGCTATGAACAGCTGCAGAAGGAGCACAAAAACCTCAAGGTGATCACCTGGCAGGGCACCGGCTTCAACTACAGCGCCCTGAACAACTTCGGCGCCAAGTACGCCACCGGCGAATATCTGCTGCTGCTCAACAATGACACCGAGGTCATTTCTTCGCGCTGGATCGAAGAAATGGTCATGTATGCCCAGCAGCAGCGCGTGGGCTGCGTGGGCGCAAAGCTGCTTTACCCGGACAACACCATCCAGCACGCGGGCATCGGCTTCGGCTTTTTGACGCTGGCGGCCCACATGCACAAGAACTTCCCGGTGGGCCACCCCGGCTACATGGGCCGTCTGGTCTACGCACACGATGTGTATGCCGTCACCGCTGCCTGCCTGATGGTGCGCAAGGAAATTTATGACGCTGTCCACGGCCTGGACGAGAGCTTTGCCGTGGCCTTCAACGATGTGGATTTCTGCGTGCGCGTGCGGGAGGCCGGCTACACCAACGTGTTTACCCCCTTTGCCCAGCTGTACCACTACGAGAGCAAGAGCCGGGGCCTCGACGAGGACCCGGTCAAGCGCAAGCGCTTCGTCTCGGAGGTGGAGCGCTTCCAGAAGCGGTGGGCAAAGCAGCTGGCCGCAGGCGACCCCTGCATGAACCCGAACTTTGACCTGATGAAAGAGGACTTCAGCTTTGATATCAAGCCGCTGGAGTAAAACCCTCTCAGTCTGCTGCGCAGACAGCTCTCCCGAAGGGCGAGCCTTATGAGGGATTTTTGATTGAAAAGAGGAACCGCAGTGGAGCTTTCTGCCTGCATTGTAGTCTATAACGGCGCGGAAGAAGCGCTGAAAGCGGCCCAGACCGTGCTGGAATGCACCCGCCGCCACCCGCTGACCCTGTATCTGGTGGACAACGCCAGCCCGGATGGCAGCGGCGACCGCCTTGCCAAAGCGGCAAAGAACGGCACTTTGCACATCCGCGAAAACCAGAAGGTGGAGGTGCTCTGCCGCACCGAGAACGGCGGCTTTGGCACCGGGCACAATACGGTGCTCAGCCTGCTGCAGAGCAAAGTGCACTTTATCCTGAACCCGGATATCCAGCTGACGGCAGACACCCTCAGCGACCTTGCCGACTGGATGGCGGCGCACCCGGACGCCGTCATGGCCCGCCCGGCCCTCACCTTCCCGGACGGCAGACCCCAGCGCCTGCCGCTGCGCCGGTGCAATGTGCGGGCCATGGCCTATCGCCAGCTGCCCTGCCTGAAGTTCTGGGCCAAATACAACGAGCGTTATCTCATGGCAGATAAGGACCTGACAAAGCCCACCGAGATCGAGTTCTGCACCGGCAGCTTCTCGGCGGTGGACACGGCCGTGTTCAAGGCTGTGGGCGGTTTTGATGAACGCTACTTCATGTATGTAGAGGACGCCGACCTCACCCAGAAGATGCGCACCAAAGGCAAGGCGTATCTTGTGCCCCAGTACACCGCCATCCACGCCTGGCACCGTGCTGCCCACCGCAGCCTGAAGCCTTTTTTGTGGCAGCTGCGCAGCCTGATGCGCTACTTTTCCAAATGGGGCTTTGCGTGGTAAGATAAAAAATTTTTGCAACGGCTTTTCCGGAAATTTTGCCGGAGGGGCCGTTCTTTCTTGCTTTTTATGTGAATTGATAGTAAAATAAAGTGAGCTGTTATCTCCTTTTGCAGGAGAGGACAGTGCTGAACAAGTTGACAGCGGACGCAGCTCCGCTTTGAATCCATACGCAGTCTGGCCGGTACGCCGCCCGGGCTGCGTACAGCTGCACAACTTTTTACAAAAGATTAAAGGAGTGCACAAGTATGAAAGGTATCATTCTCGCCGGCGGTGCCGGCACCCGGCTTTACCCGCTGACCATGGTCACCAGCAAGCAGCTGCTGCCGGTCTACGACAAGCCGATGATCTATTACCCCCTGTCCACGCTGATGCTGGCAGGCATTCAGGACATCCTGATCATCTCCACCCCCACCGATACGCCCCGCTTCGAGGCGCTGCTGGGCGATGGCAGCCAGTACGGCATCCATCTGCAGTATAAAGTCCAGCCTTCGCCGGACGGCCTGGCACAGGCCTTCATCCTGGGCGAGGAGTTCATCGGCGACGACTGCTGCGCCATGATCCTGGGTGATAATATTTTCTACGGCAACGGCTTCTCCAAAATTCTGAAGACCGCTGCCGCCAACGCCGAGAACAAGGGCCGCTGCACCGTGTTCGGCTACTATGTGCAGGACCCCGAGCGCTTTGGCATCGTGGAGTTCGACAAGGACGGCAAGGTGCTGAGCGTGGAAGAAAAGCCCCAGCACCCCAAGTCCAACTACGCCATCACCGGCCTGTACTTCTACAACAAGGAAGTGGTGCAGATGGCAAAGCAGGTCAAGCCCTCTGCCCGCGGCGAGCTGGAGATCACCACCCTGAACGACATGTACCTGAAAAAGGACGAGCTGGATGTGCAGCTGCTGGGCCGCGGCTTTGCCTGGCTGGACACCGGCACCATGGACAGTCTGGTGGAAGCCGCCGACTTCGTGCGCATGATCGAGAAGCGTCAGGGCATCAAGATCAGCGCACCGGAGGAGATCGCCTTCAAGTATGGCTGGATCGACCGCGACACCCTGCTGGAAAGCGCCGAGCGCTACGGCAAGAGCCCCTACGGCCAGCACCTGAAGAACGTGGCCGACGGCAAACTGCGTTACTGATAAGAGAGGCATTTGGATATGAAAATCATTGTTACCGGCTGCAAGGGCCAGCTGGGCACCGAGATCCTCAAGCAGCTGCGCGAAGGCCGCAGCGAGATCGGCCCCATCCCCGAAAAGCTGCAGAGCGCCACGGTCATCGCCGTGGACCTGCCGGACCTGGACATCTCCAACTATAAGATGGTGGATGAGTTCATCCGCCGCAACCGCCCGGATGTCATCATCAACTGCGCAGCCTACACCAATGTGGACGGGTGCGAAGTGAACCATGACGCCGCCTTCAAGGCAAACGCCATCGGCCCGCGCAATCTGGCCCAGGCGGCCGAGAAGATCGGTGCCCGTCTGGTGCACGTCTCCACTGACTATGTGTTCTCCGGCAGGGAGAACGGCGGCATCCCGCAGGACGAAGCCACCCTGCCCGGCCCCATCAGCGCCTATGGCTCCACCAAGCTCATGGGTGAGAAGTATGTGGAACAGTTCTGCCACCGTCACTTCATCGTGCGCACCGCGTGGCTTTACAGCTACTACGGCAAGAACTTCGTCAAGACCATCGTGAATGCCGGTAAGAAGTTCGGCAAGCTGGAAGTGGTCAACGATCAGTGCGGCAACCCCACCAATGCGGTGGATCTGGCCCACGAGATCCTGCAGCTGTGCGTGACCCACGAGTACGGCCTGTACCACTGCACCGGCGAGGGCGTGTGCTCCTGGTACGATTTTGCGTCCGAGATCATCCGTCTGTCCGGCGTGGATGCCACCGTGGCCCCCTGCACCAGCGAGGAGTACAAGGCAAAGCACCCGGAAAGCGCCGACCGCCCCAAGTGGAGCGCACTGGACAACCGGATGCTGCGCTGCACTGTGGGCAACGATGTGCGCGACTGGAAGGACGCGCTGGCCTGCTTCTTCGCCCATTGGGATGGCGACAACGGGATGAAAGATTAAAGCAATAAGATGAATAGGCTCGCCCTCTCAGGCCGCTTCGCGTCCAGCTCCCCCGAAGGGGGAGCCAAGGACGTTTCGGCTACAGCTCTTGCCTCTCCCTTTGAAAGATTCTCCCCGCGCCGGGGAGAAATGTCACCGCAGGTGATAAAGAGGGAAACAAGGTGGCAGCGCGTGAGCGCTGACGGAGAGGGCGTGGACACTGACAATTACTAGAGGACTTTATTATTATGAAAACCTATCTGATCACCGGCTGTGCCGGTTTTATCGGCTCCAACTTTGTGCATTATATGCTCAAGAAGTACCCGGAGATCCTGCTGGTCAACCTGGATAAGCTGACCTATGCAGGCAACCTGGAAAACCTGAAGGACGTGGAGGGCGACCCCCGCCATGTGTTCGTGCAGGGCGATATCTGCGATAAGGAGCTGGTGGAAAGCCTGTTCCAGAAGTACGATTTCGATTACGTCATCAACTTTGCCGCCGAGAGCCACGTGGACCGTTCCATCAAGAACCCGGAAATCTTTGTGCAGAGCAACGTGATGGGCACCGTCAACCTGCTGCAGCGCGCCAAGGAAGCCTGGTACGATGCCGACGCCAAGACCTGGAAGGAAGGCAAGAAGTACCTGCAGGTGTCCACCGATGAGGTGTACGGTGCTCTGGGTGCCGAGGGCTTCTTCATGGAGACTACTCCGCTGTGCCCCCACAGCCCCTATTCTTCCTCCAAGGCCAGCGCGGATATGTTCGTTATGGCGTTCCACGACACCTACGGCATGCCGGTCAATATCACCCGCTGCTCCAACAACTACGGCCCCTACCAGTTCCCGGAAAAGCTGATCCCGCTGATGATCAACAACGTCAAGCACCACAAGCAGCTGCCCGTCTACGGCGACGGTATGCAGATCCGCGACTGGCTGTATGTGGAGGACCACTGCAAGGCCATCGACATGGTGGCCAACGGCGGCAAGATCGGCGAGGTGTACAACGTGGGCGGCCACAACGAGCGCCCCAACATCTTCATCGTCAAGACCATTATCAACCAGCTGCACGACCGCCTGCAGGACGAGGGCATCAGCGAGGACCTCATCAAGCATGTGGCCGACCGTCTGGGCCACGACCGCCGCTACGGCATCGACCCCACCAAGATCAAGAATGATCTGGGCTGGTACCCCGAGACCCCGTTCGAGAAGGGCATCGTGCTGACCATCGACTGGTATCTGAACCATCAGGAGTGGATGGACCACGTCACCAGCGGCGATTACCAGAACTACTATCAGGATATGTACAAGAATAAGTAACAGTCTGTAAAACGTTAAAAACAAAGAAAAACACCTGCTGTGGAGATTTTTCCACGGCAGGTGTTTTTTGCATCGCTGCTTTATGCGTTATAATGTGGTATCTACCACAAAATCTGCGTTTTCCGCGATCTGGTACTTTGCAAAGTAGCCTTCTTCCAGCGGGATCCACCGGGCGGCAAAGTTTGCGTAGCGCTCACCTTCGCGCTCCTGCAGGCGGCGGACCTGTTCATCTTTCGAGCAGGTCACGAACACTCGCAGCGTCTCGTATCCGGTCAGCAGCGGGTGGTGGCTGTAGCTGCCCTCCAGAATCACCAGCGGCTGTGCGGCAAGCTCCTGCGCGGGTTGGTACGCGCCCTTCCGGCAGGAGTAGGCCCGGTACTGTACCGGTTGGCCTGCGTAGGCCGGGCGCAGGGCTTCGTCCCGCAGACGGGCAAGATCCATGTTGGCGCAGGGCGTCTGCTCCCAGCCGTGGGCGCGCTGGGCAGGCGGCAGGTAGAAATCGTCGGTGCGCAGCACGGCGCTGGCCGGGAACTGCCGGACCAGTGCGTTGGTGAGGGTGGTCTTGCCGCTGCCGCAGCGGCCATCCAGCGCCAGCACCAGCGGTTTGGTGGGGTGCTGGTCCAGCGCGGCGGTGAGGATGCTGCAAAGTGTCTCGAGTGTAATGTTCTGCGCCATAGTGGGAAAGCTCCTTTTGTTCGGAATGGAACCCTCTCAGTCATTGCTTCGCAGTGCCGGCTCTCCCGAAAGGGAGAGCCTTTTGGACACACGGGAAAAGCTTCCCTCGGGCAGCGAAGGCGGCACAAAGTGCCAGAAGGGGAACAGCGGACACGTCCGCGCCTGAGAAGGGTTCAAACGCATTATACCACAACCGCTCCCGGCGGTACAACTGCCGAAAAACTGGGCCCGGAGAAGATACGGTTTGTCATAAATAACTTTTTTCGAAAAAAGTGTTGACAGACGGCCCCGGCTGTGGTAAGATACAGTCACGTTAGAGATAACTAACTGAGAGGAACAAGGACAGCGGAGCTGTACGATGCGTGTATCACACAAAACGCGCACAGAGCCGTTTCTTTTTTGAACAATCGGTTAGAAACCTCTAACTCATAAACCATCGGGTGTCCGGGCATACTGACTCGGAACCATCACACGGGAGGGCACAGCCATGGAGCGCAATTTTGAAACGGTCATGGTGGAGCAATGTGCCCCGGTGCTGGCGGGGCTCAAGCCTGCGGGCCTGTTCCGCTACGAGACCGGTGACTGCGCCGACCTTGCCCGCCGCATGAAAAACTGGAACGCCCAGCTCAACCCCAAGGGCCTGCAGGTCCGGGTACTGAAGGGCTGTGTGCGCACCCACCGCTATCTTGTGTATGTCTACCGCGAGAGCAAACTGTGCGCCGTCCTTGCGGACGAAAAGGTGCAGAGCTTTCTCCGGCAGGAGGGCTACCGCCTGCCCGAAACCGGCGTGCCGGATGTGCACGGCCTGCTGACCCAGCTGTCCCGGCGGCTGTGCTGCTCGGCAGAATTTCCGCACGAGATCGGCATTTTTCTCGGCTATCCGCTGCACGATGTGGTGGGCTTTATCGAGAACCGCGGCCAGAACTTCACCTGCTGCGGCTGCTGGAAAGCCTACGGCGACCCGGATGCAGCCCAGAGGCACTTTGACCAGCTGAGCAAGTGCACAGCGGTCTATCTGCGGCTGTTCCACAGCGGTACCCCCATTCTCCGCCTGGCTGTGGCGGCTTAACACTGACATTCTCTTTTCAAATACTCTCTTTTTATCCTGGCGCCCGCCAGTGTCCACGCACCGACGGGAAGAAATCCTCCTTTTGACACGCGGCCGCGCGGTGCAGAATGACCACTGTACCGCGCGGCTGTGTCATTTGTTGCAAAAGAGCACAGCAGGGCGGAGAAAAAGCTTTGTGATAGTTTACAAGATGCCGCCAAAAAAGAACAGGAAAATGTAAACAATGGCTAACTTTGGCTCAATAAATTGAGTTAGTTTTTGTTGATTGTGGTGAAAAAACGGAAAAACTCGGGCAGAAAAATTGTTTGTTCATATGAACTAACTTTCAATTATGAAAAAATTGTTGACAAACAAGGTTAGTGAATATAAACTAACTATGCTGATAGTTGCGACTAACAGTGCGCAGCCAGACATAATAGAGAAGGGAAGCGGGTATTATGATGCCTTTGACGATGGCAAAAGCGGGCGAGACCGTTACCATCAAAAAGATCACCGGCAAGGATGAAGTCCGCCTGCATCTGGCAGAGCTGGGTTTTGTGGTGGACAGCGAGGTGACCGTGGTCAACGAGATCGCAGGCAACTTGATCATCCAGGTCAAGGAGAGCCGCATCGCGCTGGACAAGACCATGGCAAATCGCATTATGATCGGTTAAATTTGGCTGAACGGTGTCCGCAACACCGTTTGGGAGACACTCCGAAACTGGACTCGTCTCCAATAAAGACAAGTAGAGGAGGATTTACAATGAAGACTCTGAAAGACGCCAAGGTCGGCGAGACCGTCACCGTGGCAAAGCTGCACGGCGAAGGCCCCGTGAAGCGCCGCATCATGGACATGGGCATCACCAAGGGTGTGGAGATCTATGTCCGCAAGGTGGCACCTCTGGGCGACCCCATGGAGCTGACCGTGCGCAACTACGAGCTGAGCGTGCGCAAGGCCGACGCCGAAATGATCGAAATCGTCTGATTCCAAAGGGAGGAAAGGTAACGCAATGAGCATTAAGATTGCACTCGCCGGTAACCCGAACTGCGGTAAAACGACCCTGTTCAATAATCTGACCGGCTCCAATCAGTACGTCGGCAACTGGCCCGGCGTTACGGTGGAAAAGAAGGAAGGCAAGCTGAAGGGCGATAAGGATGTCATCATCCAGGACCTGCCCGGTATCTACTCGCTGTCTCCCTACACGCTGGAGGAAGTCGTCTCCCGTACCTACCTGGTCAAGGAGAAGCCCGATGCCATCCTGAACATCATCGACGGCACCAACATCGAGCGTAACCTGTACCTGACCACCCAGCTGATCGAGCTGGGTATCCCGGTGGTTATGGCTGTGAACATGATCGACCTGGTGCGCAAGAACGGTGATAAGATCGACCTGAAGAAGCTCAGCGCAGAGCTGGGCTGCCAGGCCGTCGAGATCAGCGCGCTGAAGGGCGAGGGCACCGAGGCTGCTGCAAAGGCTGCTGTGGCTGCCGCAAAGGCAACCAAGGCTGCTGAGCTGCCCCATGTCTTCACCGGCAGCGTGGAGCACGCCATCGCTCACATTGAGGAGTCCATTCAGGGCAAGGTCGATGACCGCTTCCTGCGCTGGTACGCCGTCAAGCTGTTCGAGCGCGACGACAAGGTCATGGACGAGCTGAAGCTCGACAAGAGCCTGATCGACCACATCGACCAGCACATCAAGGACTGCGAAGCTGAGATGGACGATGACGCCGAGAGCATCATCACCAACCAGCGCTATGCCTACATCAACACCGTGGTCTCCAAGGCCGTCAAAAAGAAGGCCCGCGTCGAGCACCTGACCGTTTCCGATAAGATCGACCAGATCGTGACCAACCGTATCCTGGCGCTGCCCATCTTCGCGCTGGTCATGATCCTGATGTACTCCCTGTCCATGGGCACCTCCATTGCAGACGGCGGCTGGTCCATCGGCACCTTTGCCACCGACTGGACCAATGATGTGCTGTTCGGTGAGATCGTGCCGGGCGCACTGGGCGGCTTCCTGGAGAGCATCGGCGTGGCAGGCTGGCTGTACGGCCTGATCATGGACGGCATCGTCGCCGGTGTCGGCGCAGTTCTGGGCTTCGTGCCGCAGATGCTGGTCCTGTTCTTCCTGCTGTCCATCCTGGAGGACATCGGCTATATGTCCCGTGTGGCCTTCATCATGGACCGTATCTTCCGCAAGTTCGGCCTGTCCGGCAAGAGCTTCATCCCCGTGCTGGTGGGCACCGGCTGCGGCGTGCCGGGCGTCATGGCTTCCCGTACCATCGAGAACGAGCGTGACCGCCGCATGACCATCATGACCACCTGCTTCATCCCCTGCGGTGCCAAGATGCCCATCATCGGCCTGATCGCAGGTGCCATGTTCGGCGGCTCTCCGCTGGTGGCTGTTTCTGCTTACTTCATCGGCATGGCTGCCATCATCTGCTCCGGCATCATCCTGAAAAAGACCAAGATCTTCGCAGGCGACCCCGCTCCCTTCGTCATGGAGCTGCCCGCTTACCATGTGCCTGCATGGGGCAACGTGTTCCGTGCCACCTGGGAGCGCGGCTGGTCCTTCATCAAGCGTGCCGGTTCCGTCATTCTGCTGGCGACCGTCGTGCTGTGGTTCCTGCAGGGCTTCGGCTTCGAGAACGGTGCCTTCGGCATGGTCGAGGATCAGGACAACTCCGTCCTGGCTGCCATCGCCACCAAGATCGCATGGATCTTCGCTCCTCTGGGCTTCGGCAACTGGCGTGCAACCGTTGCTTCCGTCTCCGGCCTGATCGCCAAGGAGAACGTTGTTGGTACCTTCGGTGTTCTGTATCACTTCGGCGGCGAGCTGTCTGAGAACGGCGACGAGATCTGGGCCGCTGTGGCACAGGATTACACCGCACTGTCTGCTTACGCCTTCATGATCTTCAACCTGCTGTGCGCTCCCTGCTTCGCAGCGATGGGCGCCATCAAGCGCGAGATGAACAACGGCAAGTGGACCGCCATCGCCATTGGTTATATGTGCGCTCTGGCTTACTGCGCCGCTCTGGTGGTGTACCAGCTGGGCGGCCTGATCACCGGTGAGATTGGCTTCAACTTCTTCACCATCGTGGCTGCTGTTGTTCTGGTGGCCTTCATCTACCTGATGGTGCGTCCCAACAAGTACGCGGGCAACAACGAAGTCAAGATCGACGTGACCAAGATCTGATCAAACTGCACGATATGTGAAAGGGTGTGTTTTGTATGATGGAATTCCTCGCTGCAAATTTTAATCTGCCCACGATCATTGTGGCAGTCATCGTGTTTGGCGGTGTGGGCTGGATCACATGGCACTCCCACAAGCATGGCGGCGGCTGCAGTGGGTGCAGCGGCTGCGGAGAAGGCGGCTGCAATGGTGATTGCGGCGGCTGCGGTGGCTGCCACTAAAAGGTAAACCGCAACGGGGCGCGGGCTGGAAACTTTCGGCTCGCGCCCTTTTTTGAAAAACAAAAAGTTAGCTTTGGATAACATTGGAAAATATGAAAACGAAAGAGAGTGATCGGGATGGAACTCACGTCGGCACATCTGCGCTACCTGCTGGCGATCTATGAGGTCTCGCGCACCCACCTGGACATCAGCTCCCGCAGCATCGCCGAAAAGCTGGGGGTGACCAAACCCTCGGTGGTGCGCATCATGAACCTGCTGATGGACCGCGGCATGATCGTCAAGGAGCATTACGGCAAAATTTACCTCACGGACCGCGGCATCTGGGTGGCAAAACAGGTGGACCAGGAGCTGCAGAACATTCTGGCCCACTTCCCGCCGGTGAGCGCGCCGCTGACCGAGGAAGAAAAGTGGAACGCGGCGCTGGCCATGACCAGTGCCCTGCCGGACCGCATCTTCACCGGCGAATACGACCGCCTGTTCGGCGAAGACGCTGAAAAGGCAGAAACGGAGAAAGCTCAGTGATCAACAAAAAACTGCTTTCCTTTGACCGCGGTGCCCTGCGCTATGTAGGGCTGAACGTGCTGTTCCAGTGGCTGGGCATGCTGTGCAACGTGGTGTTCGTCACGGCTGTTGCCCGGCTGATCGGCGCAGCCTTTGCGGGCAGCCTGACCAGCGCTCTGCTGTGGCAGCAGCTGGTGCTGTGCCTTGTCACGGTGCCGCTGCGCTTCGGCTTTACCATGCTGGCCTCCGGCATGAGCGACAAGGCCTCGAAGGACGTCAAGCGAACCCTGCGCAGCAATATTTACGCCAAACTCACCCGTCTGGGCTCCAACTACACCGAGACGGTGGCCACCAGCGAGGTGGTCATGCTGGCCAGCGAGGGCGTGGAACAGATCGACACCTACTTTGCAAAGTACCTGCCCCAGCTGTTTTACAGCCTGCTGGCCCCGGTCACCCTGTTCGTGCTGCTGGTGGGCGTGCACGCGCGGTCGGCCATCATCCTGCTGTGCTGCGTGCCGCTGATCCCCATGTCCATCGTGGCGGTGCAGAAGTTCGCCAAAAAGCTGCTGAACAAATACTGGGGCGAGTACACCACCCTGGGCGACAGCTTCCTCGAGAACATTCAGGGCCTGACCACCCTGAAGATCTATCAGGCCGACGGCTGGAAGCACGAGCAGATGAACGCCCAGGCCGAGCGCTTCCGCAAGATCACCATGAAGGTGCTGACCATGCAGCTGAACTCGGTGACCCTGATGGACCTGATGGCCTACGGCGGCGCGGGCCTTGGCATCATCAGTGCGGTGTCGGCCTTTGCAAAAGGCCAGCTCAGTTTGACGGCTACCCTGACCATCGTGCTGCTGGCGGCAGATTTCTTTTTGCCGCTGCGGCTGCTGGGCAGCTACTTCCACATTGCCATGAACGGTGCGGCCTCGGCCGAGAAAATTTTCAAGCTGCTGGCGGCCGATGAACCCGCCGACGGCGACCGCGTGCCCGGTGAGGACACCACTCTGCGGCTGGAACAGGTCACCTTCGGCTATGAGAAGGACCGCACCATCCTGCACGAGGTGTCCCTCACCATCCCGCAGGGCAGCTTCGTCTCGCTGGTGGGCGAGTCTGGCTGCGGCAAGAGCACCATTGCGGCGCTGCTGTCCGGCAGCCGCACCGGCTACACCGGCAGCGTGACCCTGGGCGGCGTGCCGGTAGGGGAGCTGCAGCAGGAGCAGCGCCTGCGCACCTTGACCGTGGTGCCTCACAATGCCACTATCTTCAAGGGCACCGTGGAAGAAAACCTGCGCATGGCAAAGCCCGATGCCGCCGAGAGCGAGCTCTGGGCCGCGCTGGAGCAGGTGAACCTGGCGGACTTCTGCCGCAGCCAGAACGGCCTGCAGACGGCCCTGCACGAGGGCGGCTCGAATCTATCCGGCGGTCAGCGCCAGCGCCTTGCCATGGCAAGAGTGCTGCTGCACGATACGCCCATTTACCTGTTTGACGAAGCCACTTCCAATGTGGACGCCGAGAGCGAGAACGACATCATGGCCGCCATCCACAGCCTGGCGGGCAAAAAGACAGTCATCCTCATCTCGCACCGTCTGGCAAACGTGGTGGACAGCGATTGCATCTATGTGCTGGACAAGGGCTGCATCGTGGAGCAGGGCAAACACGCCGACCTGCTGGCGGCACAGGGCGCGTACAGCCGCTTGTACACTGCTCAGAAACAGCTGGAAACACTGGGAAAGGAGGATGCCTGATATGAACAACACAAAACATCGCAGCCCCTTTGCCATTGTGGGCCGGCTCATCGTGCTGGTCAAGCCCATGCTGCCCATCATGCTGGCGGCCATCGTCATGGGTGTGGCGGGCCACTTCTGCGCCACCTTCATCACCATCTTCGGCGGCTTTGGCATCCTGCGTGCGCTGGGCCTTGCCAGCCCGGTGGGCACCGTGGGCGCGGCCTTTGCCTGCATTCTGGTGTTTGCCCTGCTGCGCGGCGTGCTGCGCTATGCCGAGCAGGCGTCCAACCACTATATCGCCTTCAAGCTGCTGGCCCTCATCCGGGATAAGGTTTTTGGTGCCCTGCGCCGCCTGACCCCGGCAAAGCTGGAGGGCCGTGACCGCGGCGACCTCATCTCCCTCATCACGGCCGACATCGAGGCGCTGGAGGTGTTCTACGCCCACACCATCTCGCCCATCTGCATCGCCATCCTCTGCGTCATCGGCATGACGGGCTTTGTGGCAAGCTACCACATCCTGCCTGCGCTGGTGCTGCTGGCGGGCTGCCTGCTGGTGGGCGTGGCTCTGCCTGTTTGGAGCGCCAAGCGCGGCGACCGGGTGGCCCGGGAGTACCGTCAGGCCCTGGCCGACACCAACAGCTATGTGCTGGAAAGCCTGCGCGGCCTGCGGGACACCCTGCAGTACCAGGATACGGCGTCCCGCGCCGAGGGCATCGACGCCCACAGCGAGACGCTGGGCGAAAAGCAGAAGGCCCTCAAGTACCGCGAAGGCCTCACGGCGGCCATCACCAATACCCTCATCCTGTTCACCGTCATTGCGGTGCTGGGCGTGAGCCTGCGCCTGTATCAGAACGGCCAGCTGGGCGTGGAGGGTGTGCTGGTGTGCACCCTGTCGGCCCTGAGCTCCTTCGGCCCGGTGGTGGCGCTGGCGAACCTCGGTGCCAGCCTGACCCAGGTGTTCGCCAGCGCAGACCGCGTGCTGGACCTGCTGGACGAGGAGCCCGTCACCGCCGACGTGATCGACGGCACCGACACGGCCTTTGCCGGGGCCGAAGCACAGAACGTCAGCTTTTCCTACGCCGACGAGGAAGTGCTGCATGATTTGAGCCTGACCATCCCGGAAAAGAAGATCGTGGGCATCACGGGACGCTCCGGCAGCGGCAAGTCCACCTTCCTGCGGCTGCTGATGCGGTTCTGGGACGTTTCCAGCGGCAGCATCCGCTTTGGCGGGGAAGATATCCGCCGCGTGAATACCGCCGCGCTGCGGGCCCAGGAGAGCCTTGTGACGCAGGAGACGGAACTGTTCGACGATACCATCGAGAACAACATCCGCATCGCCAAGCGCGACGCCACCCACGAGGAAGTGGAAGCCGCCTGCAAAAAGGCGGCACTGGATGGCTTTATCCGCAGCCTGCCCAAAGGGTATGACACCCCGGTGGGAGAGCTGGGCGGAGCCCTTTCCGGCGGCGAGCGCCAGCGCATCGGTGTGGCACGCGCCTTCCTGCACGATGCACCCTTCCTGCTGCTGGACGAGCCCACCTCGAACCTCGACAGTCTGAACGAGGGCGTGATCCTCAAGGCCGTCCGGGCTGAGTGCAGGGACAAAACGGTGCTGCTGGTGTCGCACCGCAAGTCCACCATGGCGGCAGCCGACGTGAGCTTCTCGGTGGAGAGCGGACGCCTGAGTTGATGCAGAGTTAAAAAATAACGCCTGTCCCGGCTGGGACAGGCGTTATTTTTATTCTTACTTGAGTGCGCTCAGGATCTGGTTTGCGATGTACCGATGCCCCCGGACGGTGGGGTGGGCATCGCTGGAAGTCTGCGTGAAGGTCACGGGGACGTAGGTCACGCCCTCCTGCTGCGCGGCAAGCTCTTTGGCAAAGCGGTTCAGGTCGCAGAAATAGCGGTTCCATGCGGGCAGCAGGGGCACCGGGTCGTACCAGCCAACCAGCAGGATGGTCGCGTCCGGGTTCAGCTTGCGGATCTCCTGCAGGATCAGGGGCAGGTTCGTGGTCACCTGCGTGTAGGCATCGCGGCAGATGACGTCCATGCCGTGGAACAGCAGGCGGTTGGTGTCCCGGGTCTCCTCCGGGGTCAGGCGCAGCTGGCGCAAGGCGTTGGTCATGGCCTGAAGGTTTTCAAGGCTGAAGTTCCGCAAATCGCCGCTAACCGTCAGTTCAACCAGCTTCTCGCTCTTCCAGTGGGTCGCCTCGCCCAGCCCCATGACGCAGGGCACCGTCGCATCGTTGGAGCCGATCTGGATGGAGATGATGTCGGCTTTGCGCAGATAGTCCTGAAACTGGGGGTAGGTGTAGGTGCTGCCGGTGGCCTGATTCGGCTGGGACATCCCGCTGTTCTGCACCATGTCCAGAAGGTCGGCGCTCATCAGACCCGGCAGACCCAGATCAATGGCGTGCTGCCGGTCGAGCCCAAGGCCCTGGGCCACCAGTGCGATGTAGCTCTGGTCTGGGTAGCCCTCAAAGTTGGCCGAATAGTCCAGCCCGGACTCGGTAGGGGTGCAGAGGACCCCCGGCAGCCCCACACCGGCGGTGATGCTGTCGCCCAGCGCCACATAGGTGAGCTGCGGCTCCGGCTCGCCGTCTGTCTGTGCATCGGCGGGCAGGGCGGTCTCCTGCTCGGCAGGCGCTGCGGTCTGCTCTTGCTGCACCTCTGCCGCTTCGGAAGCAGGCAGCTCCGTCTGTTCGTCGGCAGCAAATGCAGGCATGGCCAGCAGCACAAGCGCTGCTGCTGCGGCCAGAAAGCTGGCAAATTTTTTGTTTTTCATTGTGATTCCTTCTTTCCGGGGTGCCTGCACAGGGGGAGCGCAGGCTTTGCTTCTATGATAAAATGGAAAGCAAAAATTGTCAACTGACAAAATTCAAAATCCGTGCAGGGCGCGCTGCACCCGCAAAAATAAAAAAGCTCCCCCAAACGGAGGAGCGGGCGCGTTGGCGCCGGAGAGGGGCATGCCCCCCAGATTCAAATTCAGTAATCGCGGGAGGTGATCTCCTCCTCCAGCTTACGGTAATCCACCTTGCCCACGGGGGTCAGCGGCATCTCGGAGATGAACTTATAGCCCACGGGCTGCACATACTCCGGCAGTTCTTCCTTGCACAGCTGGCGCAGTTCGCGCACGATCTGGCGCTTTTTCTTGTCGCCTTCCGGGTCCAGCACCACATAGACGAAGGGCAGGCGGCCCTGCACATGGTCCTTGTCGGTGCAGCCCACCACCGAGCACTGGTGCACGGCGGGGTGGCGGCTGATGACGTTTTCGATCATGGAGGGGAACACTTTGAAGCCATCGTGACGGATGATCATGCGCTTGATGCGGGCATCCAGATACACAAAGCCGTCCTCGTCCATGTAGCCCAGGTCGCCGGTGTGCACCCAGAGCTGGCCGTCCGCGTGGCGGCGCAGCACCATGGCGGTCTCGTCGGGCTTGTTGTAGTAGCCCTTCATGGCGGTGGGGGTGCAGATGCAGATCTCGCCGCGCTCGCCAATGGGCAGCTCGGTCTCGGTGCCGGGCTCAAAAACGGACACCACGGTGTTCAGCATGGGGATGCCCACGCTGCCGGGCTTGGTCACGTTGCCGGCGGCGATGGTGGCGGCCGAGGAAACTTCGGTCATGCCGTAGCCCTTGGCCAGCGGGTACTCCACGCCGTGCTCCTTGAGGAACTCGTTCACGGTCTGCTCGGCACCCAGCGGCAGCGAGTCGCCGCCGGCGGCGTAGTTGCGGATAAAGGAGAGGTCTTTGTTCTTCAGCAGCAGGGAAGCGGCCATCTGCTGGTAGTGGGCGGGCACGCCGAACATGTGTTCGGGCTTGTGCTTCCAGATCAGGGCACCCAGCTTGTCGGGGTCCAGATTGGGGATGATGATGACATGCAGGCCCATGACCAGCGGCATGTGCACACCGCAGGCGTAGCCGTAGGCGATGAACGGCGGCATGATGTTCATCAGCTTCTGGCCGCGGTGGAACAGACGGCTCTGGGCGGCAAACTCATGAGCCAGTGCGTTGAAATTGTGGTCCGTGAGCATGACGCCCTTGGGCGAACCGGTGGTGCCGCCGGTGTGCACCACCACGCAGGTGTGCTGCGGGTCGTAGGGTTCGGCGTTCATGCTCTGGTTTTTGCCGGCCGCGATGAAGTCCTTCCAGTGGAGGACGTTGGATTTGTAGCTGTTGCGGTCGGGGTTCGTCATCTTGTAGCCGATGGCCAGATGCAGCGGCAGCGAGTCTGCCGGGCTGATGACCAGCACCCGCTCCACATTGGTGCGCTTTTCTGCCTTATGGCAGCGCTCATAGGTCACATTCAGGCAGATCAGCAGGCGGGAATCCACCTCCTCGATGTACTCGTGGATGCCCTCGGCGCTGTAGCGCGGGTCCACCAGATTCAGCGAGGCACCGATCATGTCGGCGGCGTAGAAGGAGTAAATGACCTCCGGGGTCATGACGCTGACCACGGTGATGATATCGCCCTTCTTCACGCCGATGCCGCGGAAGGCGGCGGCCGTCTTTTTCACGTTGACGATCAGGTCTGCAAAGGTGATCTTGCGGCCATAGTATTCCAGCGCAGTCTCGGGCAGGTGGTTCTTGTTCTGGCGGCAGACGTACTCAAAGGCCGAACACTCCGGCAGGGGCAGGTCAATGAACTTCTGGTCGTAGTATTTCAGCCAGGGCTTCGCAGTGGACGCATAGAGCGGTTCACGCTGTTCAGTAGTCATAGAATCAAGTCCTCTTTTCTTTCTTCTTCTTCTTTTCATTGCTAAAAGCCGACAGCTTTGCAAAGAAGATGAAAGCCGCCGGTCAGAACACGCTAATAACTCAAAAATTAGAATCAATGATGCAGATTCTATTGTAGTGGAGCTGCCTGAGAATGTCAAGAAATAAACTATGAATGTTGCGTAAAAGAGCCGTAAAACAACGATCCAGCCCGAAATGTCGGAGGTCAGCGCGGCAGCCACTGCTCGGCTTCGGCGGCACTGCACAGCACAAAATGCTCAGGCCGCAGCTCGCGCCACTGGGGCGCTTCGCGGCTGTAATCGTGCATGGAAGGGTCATAGACCAGCAGTTTTTTCTCCCGTTCCCGGCGGGGGTCCGGCATGGGGATGGCAGAGAGCAGGCTGCGGGTGTAGGGGTGGATGGCGTGGGCCACCAGTTCTTCGGCCTCGGCCAGCTCCACGATGCGGCCCTTGTGGATGACCGCGATGCGGTCCGAGATATAGCGCATCACCGAAAGGTCGTGGGCGATGAACAGGTAGGTGATGCCGCGCTCTTTCTGCAAACGGCGCAGCAGGTTCAGCACCTGGGCGCGGATGGACATATCCAGTGCGCTGATGGGCTCATCTGCCACGATGAACTCCGGCTCCACGATGAGGGCGCGGGCGATGCCGATGCGCTGGCGCTGGCCGCCGGAAAATTCGTGGGGGAAGCGGGAGGCAAACTCCGGCAGCAGGCCCACGTCCAGCAGCGCCTGCCGGACTTTTTCGGCACGCTCGGCGGCGGAGAGGTCGGGCCGGACGTTCTGCAGGCCTTCGCCCACGATGTAGCTCACCTTGGCGCGCTCGTTCAGCGAGGACTGCGGGTCCTGAAAAATCATCTGAATTTCCTTGATGATCTGTTTGTCCAGTGTGCGGCTGATCTTGCCGTTGATCTTCTGGCCCTTATACAGGATGTCGCCGCCGGAGGTGGGCAGGATGCGCAGGATAGCCCGGCCGATGGTGGTTTTGCCGCTGCCGCTCTCGCCCACAAGGCCGAAGGTCTCGCCTTTGTAGATTTTGAATGTGGCGTCCTGCACGGCGGGGTAGGCTTTTTTGCCGGAGCCGTAGGTCACGTTCAGGTGGTTCACTTCCACCAGAACTTCGCGTTCGTTTTCCATCTTACAGCCCCTCCTTTTGCAGTTTTTTCACCGCAGCAGGCGGCTCGATGTGCGGTGCGCGCGGGTCCAGCAGCCAGGTCTTGGCCTTGTGGGTGGGCGACACTTCAAAATAAGGCGGGCGCTTGACGAAGTCGATCTTCAGCGCCTGCGGGTTGCGGGGCGCAAAGGCATCGCCGCGAATTTCCGCAAACAGGTTTGGCGGGGTGCCCACAATGTTGAACAGGTCTTCGCCCTTCACGCCCATCTGCGGCATACTGGACAGCAGCGCCCAGGTGTAGGGGTGGCGGGGGTCGTAGTAAATGTCGTCAGCGGTGCCGATCTCCACGATGTCGCCCGCGTACATCACGGCCACCCGGTCTGCAATGTTGGCCACAACGCCCAGGTCGTGGGTGATTATGACGATGGTCAGGTCGTACTTGACCCGCATTTCTTTTAAAAGCTGCAAAATTTGCGCCTGAATGGTCACGTCCAGTGCGGTGGTGGGCTCGTCGCAGATCAAAATTTTCGGGCTGCAGGCCACCGCAATGGCAATGACCACGCGCTGGCGCATACCGCCGGAGAACTCGTGCGGGTACTGCTTGAACCGCTTTTCCGGGTCCGAGATGCCCACATCCCGCAGGTATTCCAGCGTTTTTTCCTTGGCGGCAGCACCCTTCAGGCCCTGATGCAGGGTGACGGCCTCCATGATCTGGTCGCCGATGGTTTTGAGCGGGTTCAGGCTGGTCATGGGGTCCTGCATGATCATGGCGATCTCGCGGCCCCGCACCCGCAGCCAGTCCTTCTCGGTCTTCAGGTCGGAAAGGCGCAGCGGCTTGCCGTCCGCCATGCCGTAGTAATCAATGGTGCCGCCGGTAATGGAGCCGTTGGCATCCAGCAGGCCCATGAAGCTTTTGGTAAAAACACTCTTGCCCGAGCCGCTCTCGCCCACGATGGCAAGCACTTCGCCTTGGTACAAATCAAGGTCGATGCCCCGGATGGCGTGCAGCACTTTTCCACGCAGATTGAATCGGATGTTGACATCTTTTGCGGAGAGAATGAGCTGGTCGTGTTCCATGATATTCCCTCCTTACTGCAGATGGTTCTTCGGGTCGGCAGCATCCGAGAAGGCGTTGCCGATCAGATAGAACGCGATGGTGACAAAGCTCAAGATCAGGGTGGGGTACAGCAGCTGGTAGCGCAGGCCCGCCTGCATCATCACCTTGCGGCCGTCGTTGACCAGGTTGCCCAGCGAGGGGGTCTCCACCGAAAGGCCCAGGCCGATGTAGGTGATGAACACCTCGTTGCCAATGGCTTCCGGGATGGTGAGGGCCATGCGCAGCATGATGACCGACACCAGATACGGCAGCAGGTTGCGGAAAACGATGCGCACCGTGGGCGTGCCGATGCAGCGGGATGCCACGTTATAATCCCGGTCGCGGATGATCAAAATCTGGTTGCGGATGAAGCGGGCCATCTCGATCCAGCCCTTGATGGACATGCCCAAAATCATGGTCCAGATGCTGGGCGTCGCCACATAGGAAATGAGGATCAGCACGATGGCGGTGGGGATGTTATCGAAGATGTTGTACAGCTCGGTGAACACGAAGTCCAGCCCGCGCACATAGCCCCACAGCACACCGGCGGTGATGCCCACCACGGCCTCGATGAGGGCCACGAAGAAGGCGATGGTCAGGCTGGTGCGGGCACCGGCCCAGATGCGGGCCCACAGGTCCTGCCCGATGGAGTTGGAGCCCCAGACAAAGCCGTCCTGCCCCGGGGCGATGTTGCGGTACTGGATGCCGGTGACGGGGTCCACGGCGCACAGGTTCGGGTCTGCCTGCCCGGGGAGATAGGGCTGCAGGAAGGCAAAGGCCACCACGGCGGCCAGCGCGATGAGCAGGGCCACGGCGGCCTTGTTTTTCAAAAAGGCGCGGAAGGTGCTGCCCCAGTAGCTGTAGTTGGAGCTGGCTGTGGCTTCGGCGTCTTCGGCGTGGAACCCGGCGGAGGTGAACAGCTCGTCCTCGGGCAGGTCTTCCCAGCCGGTGCGGCGCTGTGCGTCATTCAGCTTGTCTTCCAGCTGCTTCGATTTTTCCCGTTTCAGAAAGGAAAGCATCAGCGTCCACCTTCTTTCTTGCCAAAGTTGATGCGCGGGTCGATGAGCACCATGAGCACATCGCCCAAAATCAGGCCGATGATGCCCACGCAGGCGTACAGCAGCACGATGCCCTGCACCATGGTGTTGTCGTGGCGCTGCACACAGGTGACAAGCAATCCGCCCATGCCGGGGATGCTGTACAGGCTTTCAATGTAAATGGAGCCCACCACGGTGTTGAGGAAGGCCGAGGGAATGTACTGCACCAGCGGCACCATGGCATTGCGGAAGACATGGTGCAAAGCGATGTTGTTCTCGCTCACGCCCTTGGCCCGGGCCAGCTTGACGTAATCCTTGTTGCTCTCGTCCACCATGTAGCGGCGCAGCCACATGGCGTAGAACGCGAGGTTTGCAAGGCTCATGCTGCACACCGGCAGCACCCAATACCGCCAGTTGGAGGCGTCGAACAGCAGGCCCACGCCCACCACCGAGGTGCCGTACATCTGGATGTACAAAAAGTACACGGCGGCGGGCACCGCCTGAATGAGCACGATGAGTGCCGTGCCCAGCTTATCCGGCCAGCGGCCCTTGCACCGGCCCATCACAAGGCCCAGCGGGATGCCCAGCACAAGGCTCAGCAGCATGGCCAGCACGCCCATCTCAATGGAGATGGGCAGCTTCTGGGCCAGAATTTCGGTCACCGGCACGTTCACCTTGTAGATGTGGCTCACGCCCAGGTCGCCGTGCAGGGCGTTCTGCCAGAAGTGCCCGATTTGCACCGGAAGCGGGTCCAGCAGGCCCATGGACTGCAGACCAGCCTGAATCTGTGCTTCGGTCATTTTTTCATAGTTTGCAAAATAGCCCTCGATCGGCATGAGCCGCAGCAGGCAGAACACCAGCGTCACGATGATGAACAGGGTCAAAATCGAGCGCCCGATGCGTTTTGCGAGATATTGCACCATGTGTGTGCACCTCTCTTTTCTTTTTGAAATACAGATAAGAATAGAATACCGCAAAGTTTTACATTTGGAAAGTGATTTGCAGAGATTTTGCAGCAAAAAAGAGGTCAGGAAACGCCGATAGGCATTCCCTGACCTCTTTTACAAATCAGCGCGCGTCGCGGTTGGCGTTGTACTCGTCCATGGAAACATAGTGGTCGAGGATGTGCACGCCCTTCAGGCGGTTGGAAGACAGGCCGGTGGGGGCATACTGGCCTTCCCACAGGTTCAGGCGGGTGGCGATGTAGGGCGGCACCGGCATGCCCAGTGGGATGACCAGCGCGTTCTCGATGAGGTAGGCTTCGGCATCCGCAAAGGCCTCGTACCGGGCGTCCAGATCGTCGGTGATGGTCTTGGCGTTCTCGATCATGGACATGTACTGCAGCACGCAGTCGGCGGTCTCGCCGGTGACGATGCCGTCCTCCACGCCGGTGCGCAGGAAGGCGTAGCAGGTGCCGCGCTCACCCGGGGCCTGGTAGAACGGGTCAGACTCGGTCTCCGGGTCGGAGTAGTCGGCGCCCCAGTAGTAGGACATCAGCTCGTAGGCACCCACGCGGCGCACGGCGTTCAGGAAGTTGTCGGACGGGCCCTGGGTGATGATGATGTTGATGAAGTCAAAGCCGTCGTTCAGCACGCCTTCCACCTGCTGCTTGAACACCTGGCACTGCTTGTCCCAGTCCACCACAGCGGGGTTGTAAGGGTACTGTACTTTAATGGGGAAGGTGGCCCCGGCGGCGGTCAGTTCCTCCACGGCAGCGTCGCGGTACTCCTTGGCTTTGGCTTCGTCAAAGAAGTCGGACAGGTTTGCCAGGCCGCCGCATTCCGTGTAATCCACGCCCTGGCTGTTGGCGCAGAAGGAAGGCGGGGTGATGGTGTGCAGCTTGTAGTTGTCGTAGCCCTCCGGCGCGGTGACGGCCAGGGTCACGGACGGGTTGATGGCGTAGAGGAACGCCTTGCGGAAGCTGGTGCAGTTGATGGCCTTCACCCAGTTGTCCGGCTCATACTCGGCGTCCACGCCGGAGACGGTCCAGTTGGTGAACTCGTGCTTATAAGGCAGGAAGTTGAAGATGTAGAAGTAGCTCTTGCCGGTCTCGGGGCGCTCCATGGACACCATATCTTTGGTGGTGTCGTCGGCCAGCCAGCTGTCCAGGATGTCCGAGCTGATGGTGGCCTGGTCGATCTCGCCGCGCTTGACCATCTCGGGGCCGCTGATGAGCTCCTCCTGGTTGTAGATATAGCGGATGGTGTCGATGTAGACACTGTCCTTGTCGTAGTTTTCGGGGTTCTTCTTCATCACCCAGCTTTCCAGCGGCACATACTCGGCCAGATAGAACGCGCCGCAGCTGCAGGCCGTCTCGGCGGAAGTGCAGAACTGGTCGGCATATTCCTCCAGCAGCGGGCCGTAGGCGGGCTCATAGGGGGTGTAGCTCAGCAGGCTGAGGAAGCCCGGGAAATCGAAGTTCAGCGTATAGGTCAGGGTGTGGTCGTCCACGGCCTTGACGCCCACGGCGTCGAACTCCACGGCAGGGTAGCTGGCGGCGGTGCCGTCGGCGGCCGTCACGGTAACGGTGCCGTCGGCGGCCATGGCATAGGAGGTGCCGTCCTCGTCCACAGTGCCGCTGGCTGCGCGGCTGCTGTAGACGTGGTAGTTGAAATAATCCTCTGCACCGGCCACATACCCGGTGACGAGGCTGGCGGTGGCGGAAGCGTAGTCCGGGTTCAGCACATAGGCCAGTGCGTCCACAAAGTCCTGCGCGGTGACGGGACCCAGCACTTCGCCGTTGCAGTCCACCCAGTTCTCATCCCGCAGGTGGAAGGTCCAGGTCAGGGTGTCGGCGTCCCACTCCCAGCTGGTGGCCAGACCCTCGCGGATCTTGCCGCGGCTGTCGTACTCCACCAGCGTGTCGATGCACTGGGTGCCGTGGTACAGGTCCGGGTCCGCAGAGCAGATGAGGTAGTTCAGGGTGGCGGGCTGGCGGGAATACAGCACGGTGTAGGTGGAGCTGTCCCCGGCGCTGCTGCCGCCGTCCGTGGAAGAACCGCCGCAGCTGCTCAGCAGGCCGGCGGCTGCCACGGAAAGGGCGGCAGCGCCGCTGCCCTTCAGGAACTGGCGGCGGGAGATCGAATGCGTCATGATAAAAATCCTTCTTTCGTGAATGAGTGAAAAGGTTTTCTTCGTGTTTTCGGAGAAGAAAGGGGTAACGGAAACAAGCTCCGTTACCCCTCTGTAACAAGTCCGCGGCCACGGTGCGTGGTCTTATGATGTCAGTATAGCATTGAATGGGTGCGCCGTCAATCGTTTTTCGGCACAGGGTCTGCAGCCTTTGCCGCAGCGGCTTCGGGCACGGCCGGTCCCGCAGCCACAGCGGCGTTGACGGCAGCGGCAGCCGGTTCTGCAGCAGGCACGGCGGCATCGGCACCGGCTTCAGCGGCCTTGGCGGCTTCCTCGGCGGCCTTTTTGGCCTCGCGCTCCTCCCGCAGCTGCTTTGCCCGGGCGGCGGCTTCCTCCTGCCGCTTTTTGGTGCGGGCCTTGATGCGGCAGACGGTGCACACGCCGTCCACGCTGCCCGGCGCGATGGGCTTGCCGCACTCCTTGCACAGGGTTTTGGTGCATTTATGGATGCTCACCGGGCCCAGGGTGGAAAGCTGGCGCAGCTTCAGCCCGTCCAGGCCGTGGCTGGAGCAGGCGGCCACGCACAGCTCGCACTCGCTGCACTTCCACGGCGTGATCACCATGCGGGTTTGGCCGTCGGGCAGGTCTTCCAGTTTCAGGGCACCGGCGCGGCAGGCCTTTTCGCACTTGCCGCAGCCGAAGCACTTGTCTGTGAAATTGGGCAGGTGGTAGCCGTATTTCAGTGGTGTTTCCATGGCGGCCTTCAGCTGTTTGGTGCGCTGGTGCAGCAGCAGGCGGAAGTCGGTGCTGGAGTCGTCCGCGCTGCGCAGGCCGGGCAGCATCTGCAGCAGCTTTTTGGTGCCGCTTTTGGAGCCGTGGCTCACCTGCTCAAACATTTCGCGGCGGCTGAGCTCCTTGACGTGGTAGGGGTAGTCGTCCGCTTCGTAGGCCAGCGAGAACCGGGCCTCGAACACGGCCTCGCCAAAGAACTCCACCAGTCTTGTCAGCTCCTTGCGCAGCTGGGCGGCGCACACGTCGTTCTCGCACTCGCCGCAGGGGGTCAGGTCCAGCACGATCTTCTTGTTCAGCGCCAGATAGGCCAGCGCTTCCCAGGAGAGCGCGCAGATGCACTCGCGCACCACGGCGTTTTTGCGGCTGGATCTTTCGCAGCCGATCCAGATGGTGTCGTTGTCGCTGTCGGCGGCGGAGGTGTCCCGCTGCACCTGTTCGGGCGAGGGCGAGATGCAGCCGCTGCGGCAGGCGGAAACGCACAGGCCGCAGTCGGTGCAGGGGTCCCAGTCCTTCACGAGGTTCGGGCGGGTGAAAATTTGTTCGCCGTAAGGGCAGATATCCTTGCACTCGGTGCAGGGCTTGCGGTGCGGGTGCAGGTTCCAGCACTGGCGGCGGTTGATCTCGGGATGGGTGGTCTTCATCAGCGCATCCATCGCAGTTCGTGTAAAAAAGCCCATAGCTTACTCCCCTTCCACAACAGAAGTGATGTCTGCATGATCGATCAGAAAGCGCTGCACCTTCTGGGTGGTGACGGCCGAAGCGATGGCCTCCCGGGTGAGCACCTGGCGGATCTCGGCTTCCGGGGTGCCGTGCAGCTTGGAAAGGCGGGCGTACTCGGCGTCTGCTTCCTCATTGCTCACGGTGATGTGTTCCGCCTCGGCGATGGCCCGCGCGGCCAGGACGCTGCGCATCCGGCGCTCGGCATCCCGGCGGAAGTTTGCCCGCAGCTGGTCCGGCGTGGTGCCGTTCACCTGGCAGTAGAGCTCCAGCGTGAACTTGCTGCGGTCCAGCTTGCGCTGCAGCTGCTGCATGTCGCGCTCGGCGTTCTGGTCCAGCACAGCGCCCGGCAGCGCGACGGTCAGGTTGGCCCCGGCCATGTCCAGCAGGGCGGCCCCGGCAAGGCGGTCAGCGTTGGCTTCGTGGATGGCGCGCTTCCTGGCACGGATATCCGCCTGCAGCGCTTCCAGCGAATCGAAGCCCAGCTCCTTTGCCAGGGCGTCGTCCACAGCCGGGGCCTGCTGCTGCTCCACGCGGTGCAGGGTGATCTGGAACTGTGCCGTCTGGCCGGAAAGCTCCGGCACCCGGAACTCGGCCGGGTAAGTAAAATCAAAGCGGAAGCTTTCACCCGCCTTGTGGCCGTAGACAGCCTGCTCGGCGGCGGGCATCAGCTCGCCGGTGCCCAGCAGCACGGTGACGTTCTCCATCTTGCTGTCCGGGATGGGCTCGCCGCTCAGAAAGCCCTCAAAATCCAGCGTGACGCGCATCCCGCGGGCGGCAGGCTGCTCCACCGGGGCAAACGGCGCGTGGGCCCGGGCAAGCCGCCGGAGCTCCTGCTCCACAGATTTTTCCGTGACCGGGCGCACCCGGCGGGTGATGGGCAGCCCCTTATACTGCCCAAGCGTTGCGCTGGGCATGGCATTTGCAGTTGGTTCCATCAGAAATACTCCTTTTCTCTTTTATCACAAGCGTTGCAGCGTTTCTTTTTTAAAGTCCCCGTTCGGCGAGCCAGCGTTCTGCCACCTGGGAGAACAGTTCGGGGTAAAGCGCGTCTTCGGCGGAGAAGGCGCTCAGATAATACTCCACCTCGGCGCGGGTGGGGGCGGCGGTGCGCTCCCAGATGGTGAAGGTGGTGCCGTTGCCCATATCAAAGGTGGCAGCCAGCGTGAAATACTGGTCCCGCACGGCCAGAAACAGGTCGTTGAAGGTGTTGGCCAGATCGCTGCTGCCCACATAGGTCTGGGGGAAGGGGTCGGCGGTGAGGACGTACTTCGCCTCAAAGAACTGCATGGGGAACTCGTGGGTGCCCGGCACCGAGAAGCCGAAGGACAGCTTGTCGTTGATGGGCATCTGGGGCAGCTGGCAATTCTTGAAGTGGTCCGAACAGTAAAGCATGTCGTGGGGGATCATGTAGCTGGTCTCGCCCTCGGCGCAGTGGGTGTCGATCCAATTGGCAATGGCTTTGATCTGCGGCAGGTCCTTGCGGTCGGAGGTCAGGGCGTTCAGCCGGACGAACTCCCGGACGCCCCGCAGCGGGAGGTGATCGACGACCGTCAGCGGCGTGCTGCGCACCGACACGGCAAACACCAGCGTGAACGCCCAGTAGGCGATCTTGAGCCCCCGCCGACGGTTGATGCCCTCGGCCAGCGCGGCGGCACCGGGCAAGAACAGCAGAAACCACGCGGGCAGGAACAGCAGCATCTGATGGGAGCTGGTGTTCTGCACCCGGGTGAACAGCAGCACGCTGAGCAGCAGGCTCATGCCGCCAAGGCAGGGCAGGGCGGGCGCTTTCCGGCACCGGAGAGCGAACCGCAGCCCCAGACCGATGAGGATGAAGTTCAGCAGGCCGACACGGAAGGTCTGCAGGTAAAGCTCCCAGGCAAGGCCGCCGCCGTTGTAGTAGGCATAGCGGTCTGCATAGCTGTAGTGCAGGATGCGGCTCACCATGGGCCACAGCAGGATGACCATGGCGGCCAGGGACAGCAGGCCGAACAACACGAGATTGCGCACCTGCAGCAAAGCTTTGCGCTTTTGCCCCGCCTTGCCGGTTTTGAAGCTGCTCACCAGCACCAGCACGGCGTAGGAAAAATAATAGCCGACCACAAAATATAAGTACCACCGGCGGGACAGGATGACCGCCGCTGTGGCCGCGAACAGCAGCACAAACCGCAGCGGGTCCAGCCTTTCAAAGCGGAAGTCCAGCGTGAGCAGCAGGATGGAAAAGGCAAAGATCAGGCCGAACCAGTCCGGCTGGGCCAGCAGGGCGCTCATGCGCAGGTACGGATAGGTGAAAAGCCACGAAAGCCCGATGAGGAAATACCAGAACCGGTGCTTCACCCGCAGCATCTGCCCCACCTTGAGCACAAGGCCCGCCAGCAGCGTCAGCAGCATGGGCAGGACGCTGAACACCTGGCAGAAGGCAAAGCTGTCGCCGGTGCGGTCGGTCAGGCAGAACGGGAACTCGAGAAACAAGGGGATGAAGTTGGTGTAGTCCTCGGCAAAGGAGCCGAAGATCAGCCCGAAGCCGGCGGCTGGGCTCTGGGCAAAGGCGGCCTCGGCGGCGTATTGCTTCTGGATGTAGTTGGCGTAGTCCCAGTAATAGATAAAATCCCGGCGGCTCAGTGACCAGTAAAAGTAGAGCAGCGCTGCGGCCCACAGGCCCACGATCACCGCGCAGTGGAACAGGTCGAACCGGACCCCGGCCATCCGCAGCACCACTAAGACGCCTGCGAACAGGGCCAGATTACACCACAGGCTCACCAGCGGGAAAAACAGGCTGCTGCCCGGCGCGGCGATGCCCAGAACGAGCAGTGCCAGCGCCCCGGCGGCAAAGCCCAGCCCGACTCTGCCGGAAAGCGGCAGGCGGGAAAGGAGTTTTGTCATCCTCAAAACCTCGCAGTTGCAGAATATCACAGCTACAGTATAGCAACCAAACTCTGCACTGTCCAGTGAATGCCCGCCGGAAAAAACAAAATGCCCCATCGCTTTGAAAACAGATGGGACATTTTGCACGGAATATTACTTTTTCTTGGGCTCTGCGGCTGCTTTGGCGGTGCGGCGCTTCTGGTTCATGGCCTTATTGGCACTGATGCGGGCGGCGTCCGGGTTCGGCGCTTCCGGGGTCAGGCGCAGCAGGCAGCTGCCCATGGCGGGCAGGTCCACTGTGAGGGTGTAGTCCCGGCCATAGACGCCGCCGTCGGTGGTGTGCAGCCTGGTCTTGCGGCGGCCCTTCAGCGCGCCGCCCCACTCGGCGGCTTCGGTGTTCAGCACTTCTTCGGCACCGCAGGGAAACTTGAGGTAGAGCGGGAACTTTTTGTGGGCGTGGTCCTGGGTGTTCATGACGCACAGCAGGCTTTCGCCCCGGCCCTTGCGCAGCCAGGCGTATACGCCCTCGTCGCGGCTCTCGCAGGCCACCCACTCGAAGCAGTCCGGGTTGTACTCGCCGTCATAGAGGGCGGGCTCGGTGGCGTAGACCCGGCACAGGTGGGCGAAGTATTTCTGGAAGGCATCGTGGAAGGGGTACTGCAGCAGGCCCCAGTCCAGCTCCCGCTTTTCATCCCACTCACGGAAGTGGCCCAGCTCGTTGCCCATGAAGTTGAGCTTCTTGCCCGGGTGCATGTACATATAGAAATAGAGGGTGCGCAGCTGGGCGCACTTTTCGGCGTAGCTGCCCCAGAGCTTGTCGATGATGGTCTTTTTGCCGTGCACCACCTCGTCGTGGCTCAGCGCCAGCAGGTACAGCTCGTTGTAGAAGTAATGCATGCTGAACACGATCTTGCCGTAGGCATCCGGCCGCTCGCCGAAGGGGGTGGCGAAGTAGTCCAGCGTGTCGTGCATCCAGCCCATATCCCACTTGTAGTCGAAGCCCACGCCGTCGTACCGGGTGGGGGCCGTCACTTTGAGGAAGTTGGTGGAGTCCTCGGCCATGTAGATGCCGGTGGGCCAGTGCTTGTTCAGGCCGTGGTTCAGCCCGCGCAAAAAGTTCACCGCGCCCTGGTTCACGCCGCGGCTGGGGTCGCCCTGCCAGTACAATGCCCGGGAGATGGCGTCCATGCGGATGCCGTCGCAGTGGTATACGTCCATCCACAGGGCGGCGGCGCTGTTCAGAAAACTGCACACCTCGTGGCGGTAGTAGTTGAAGTTGCAGGTGCCCCACTCGCTCTGGCCCACATCGCTGTCGTATTCATAGAGGTGGGTGCCGTCGAACTTTGCCAGCGCGTCGCCGTTGGAGGCAAAGTGCACCGGCACAAAGTCCATGATGACGCCGATGCCCATGCGGTGGCAGGCGTTGACAAAGCTGGCAAACTGTGCCGGGGAGCCGTAGCGGCTGGTCACGGCAAAGTAGCCGGTGGTCTGGTAGCCCCAGCTGCCGTCAAAGGGGTGCTCGGCCAGGGGCAGCAGCTCCACATGGGTGAAGTGATGGTCCAGCAGCCAGGGGATCAGCTCCTTGGCCAGTTCTTCGTAGTTGTACCAGCTGTCCGAGCCGTCCGGCTCCTTGCCGCCGGAGCGATGCTTCCAGCTGCCCGCGTGCATCTCGTAGATGTTCAGCGGGCGGTTGCGGCATTTGTCCCGCCGCTCCATCCACGCGGTGTCGTCAAAGGCGAAGTCCAGCTTTGCCAGCTTGCTGGCGGTGCCGGGGCGCAGCTCGGCCGCAAAGGCATAAGGGTCGCTGCGCATCACCACACTGCCGTCGGCACCATGCACCCGGTATTTATAAAGGTCGCCCTCGGCCAGGCCGGGGATGAAGGCGCTCCACACGCCGCTGTCGGCGCGCTGCATGGGCACGCCTGCCTCCCAGCCGTCGAAGCCGCCGCAGACTTCCACAGCGGTGGCACCGGGTGCCCACACCGCAAAGCGCCAGCCTTCCACGCCGTTGTCGGCGGACGGGTGCGCGCCCAGGAAGCGGTAGGCATCGAAGCAGTCTCCATTGAAGAATTCACGGGGAATGGCGGGGTAATTCATGCAAAGATCTCCTTACGTTCTATGATCGTCAGCGCACGCGGCGCTGCAGTTGACGAAAAAGTTTTTCAGCAATTTATCCAATGAAATCGTGGCGTGACCAGCACACTGGCCGTTATTCTTTGGAATTCTTGACAAAAATCGGTAAATATTAACATATTTTACAGATTCTATGCTATACTATCTTTGTCGCTGTTCCAGACAGCGGTGGATTTTTTTGTATCAGTATAAGACGGGAGCGGTATAAACAATGGCTTGGTATGACAATGCAGTATTCTATCACATCTATCCTCTGGGCCTGTGCGGCTGCGCGCACGAGAACGACGGGCAGCCCACGCCCGGCGCGTTCGAAAAGCTGAACGCCTGGGCACAGCACGCGGCTGACATCGGCTGCACGGCCATTTATATCGGCCCGCTGTTCGAGAGCGGCTCCCACGGCTACGACACCATCGACTATCGGCTGGTGGACCGCCGCCTGGGCACCAACACGGAGTTCAAGGACTTCGTGACCCAGTGCCACGCCCGGGGCCAGAAGGTGATCGTGGACGGCGTGTTCAACCATGTGGGCCGCGATTTCTTCGCGTTCCAGGACCTGAAGGCCAACCGCGAGAACGCCCGCTATAAGGACTGGTTCTGCGATGTGAACTTCTGGGGCAACAACGAGTACAACGACGGCTTCTCTTATGGCAACTGGGGCGGCTTCAACCTGCTGGTCAAGCTGAACCAGCGCAACCCGGAAGTGCAGAACTACCACTATGATACCATCCGCTTCTGGGTGGACGAGTTCGACATCGACGGCATCCGTCTGGATGCGGCCGACGTGCTGGACTTTGACTTCATGCGCGGGCTGCGCCGCCTTGCCAACGAGATCAAACCCGAGTTCTGGCTCATGGGTGAGGTGATCCACGGCGACTACAGCCGCTGGGCGAACCCCGAGATGCTGCATTCCGTTACCAACTACGAGCTGCACAAGGGCCTGTGGAGCGGCCACAATGACCACAACTATTTCGAGATCGCCCACACCATGCGCCGCCTGCAGGGCCTGTGCCACGACACCCGGCTCTACACTTTCTCGGACAACCACGATGTGGAGCGCCTGCCCAACAAACTGCGCAACCGGGAGCACATCCGCCACATTGCCATTCTAGTATATACGCTTTGGGGCATTCCGTCCATCTATTATGGCTCAGAATTTGGCATTGAGGGCAAAAAAGAGTGGGGAAGCGACTGGCCCCTGCGCCCATGCCTGGAACTTTCCGACTACAAAGACGCCGTGAACACCAATCCTGTCACCAGCGTTTATGCCGCACTGGGCAAACTCAAGGCCCAGCTGCCGGAGCTGACCTGGGGCGAGGTGAAGGAGCTGCAGCTCACCACCCAGTGCTACGCCTTTGCCCGGGTGCTGGACGGCGAGGCCTGCGTCGTCGTGCTGAACAACGGCGACAGCCCGGCCCAGCTGGAGTTCCAGCTGCCGGTGGAAGCATCTGCCGCGAAAGACCTGCTGGCCGACACCGTGGGGGCCCAGCCGATCATGACCGGCATCGAGTGGGGCCGCATGAAGGTGCAGCTGCCCTCCAACTACGCCACCATCCTCAAGCTGGAAAAATAAATGCATCCTTGCATGATCTGCCGTCTTTTGCTACAATAACAGTGAAAATGTCGGAGACTGGAAAGGAAGCGTTGAAACTATGAACGCAGCGCAGCGCAGAGAAGCCATTCAGGAGCGGCTCAGCGGAGCCACGGCACCGGTCAGCGCCAGCACACTGGCGGCCCAGCTGGGCGTCTCGCGCCAGATCGTGGTGGGGGATGTGGCCCTGCTGCGGGCGGGCGGCGCACAGATCGACGCTACGCCCCGGGGCTACCAGCTGCACCCGGCGGAAAAAGGCTACACCGGCATCCTGGCCTGCGTGCACAGCACCGAGGACGAGATGCGCACCGAGCTGTACACCATCGTGGACCAGGGCGGTGTGGTGGTGGATGTGGCCGTGGAGAACAGCCTGTACGGCGAGCTGCGGGGCAATTTGAACCTTGCCAGCCGCTACGATGTGGACAACTTCATCCAGCAGGCCAAGGACACGCCCGAAGCACTTTTGAGCCGCATGACCGGCGGCGTGCATCTGCACACCCTGCACTGCCCGGACGCCGAGAGCTTTGACCGCATCAAAAAAGCGCTGGAAGAAAAGGGCATCGTCTACCACCGGGAGTGAGCGCCGGGGCTTTGAATCCAGTATAAAAAACGCGGTGGAGCTTGTCTATCCGCAAAACCGGAAAAAGGTTGGATAATCAACGAAAATGCAAAAGAGGTGGGTTTTCTGGACATTCGCATTGAAAAGACCGAGCGCGCCATCAAGCAGGCTTTTATGGAGCTGCGGGCACAAAAGCCGGTGGAAAAGATCAAGGTCAAGGAGCTGTGCGACCTTGCCTGCATCAACAAATCCACCTTTTATGCACACTATCAGGACATCTACGCTCTGGCCAACGCCATGGAGGACGAGATGGTGCAGGCCGTGGTGGCCAGCCTGCCGCAGCTGACCGCCAGCGATGTGAGCGAGCGCACCGAATGGCTGGCGCGGGAGATGTTCCGAGCCTTCATGACCAATCAGAAGGAGATCAACACCCTGTTCTCCGGCTCCCGGCAGGGCTTGTTCATCAACCGTGTGGAAGAAGCACTGCGCCAGTGCATCGCAGAGAGCGACCCCGCCTTTGAAAACGACGTGGTGCGCAAGATCGTGCTCTCCTTCTGCGTGCAGGGGTGCTACTACACCTTCACCAGCTACTGCGGCCAGATGGATGAAAAACGTCTGGTGGCCCTGCTGGCGTCCATTGCACGTGCGGCACAAAAAATACGGATGTAAACAAAAAAGAAGCATGGCAGATGCCATGCTTCTTTTTTGTTTACGCATCACACGCCCGAGGCGCCGTAGTTTGCCAGCACGCGGGCGGAGGGGTCGTTGACGTTGCAGTTGGGCCATGCCTTGTTGGGCATCCAGAAGCCCACGATGGTGCGGCTCTGGTCATGATAGTACTTCTCGAAAATTTCGCGGTAGTACAGGCTCTCTTTCGTGAAGGGCATGCAGTGGGCCGAGTAGTTTGCCCGGCGCAGCTGGAACTCCTCGTCGGTGTAAAGGCTCTCGGCGTACTCCTTGATGTCGTCCACCATGCTGTGGCCCACGGCATCCGAGAAGGCTGCCTTCTCGCGCCACAGAATTTCCGGCGGCAGCCAGTCGCCCTCAAAGGCCTTGCGCAGCAGGTATTTGCCCTTGCCGTAGCTGTTCAGCTTCTTCTCCGGGTCGATGGCCATGACGTAGCGCACGAAGTCCAGGTCACCGAAAGGCACGCGGGCCTCGATGCTGTTGGCGGAGATGCAGCGGTCGGCGCGCAGCACATCGTACATGTACAGCTCACGGATGCGCTTCTGGCTCTCCTGCTGGAAGGCGTCGGCGGTGGGGGCGTAGTCGGTGTACTTGTAGCCGAACAGCTCATCGGAAATTTCGCCGGTCAGCAGCACCCGCACATCGGTCTGCTCGTGGATGGCCTTGCACAGCAGGTACATGCCCATGCTGGCGCGGATGGTGGTGATATCCCAGGTGCCCAGCAGGCGGATGACCTCCTCCAGGCTCTGGATGACCATATCCCGGTTGATGATGATCTCGTGGTGCTCGCTGCCGAGGTATTCGGCGGTCTGGCGGGCATACTTCAAGTCGATGGCGTCGGTGTCCATGCCGATGGCAAAGGTGCGGATGGGCTTGCCCAGCTTCTTGGAAGCGATGGAGCACACCAGCGAGGAATCCAAGCCGCCGGACAGCAGGAAACCCACCGGTGCGTCGGCGTCCAGACGCTTCTCCACGCCTGCGATCAGTTTTTCGCGGATGTTCTTCAGCACGGTGTCCATGTCATCCTCCATGGGGGCGGGCACATCGGCGATGTCCTCATAGCGGACAAAGCGGCCGTCGCAGTAGTAGCTGCCAATGGGGAAGGGGCGGATATCGTCGCACCAGCCGATGAGGTTCTGCATCTCGGATGCGAACGCGATCTGGTGGCTGGACTTGGAGTAGCCGTAGAACAGCGGACGGATGCCGATGGGGTCACGGGCAGCGATCAGACGATCCTTGCGGGAATCGTACATGATCAGAGCAAACTCGGAATCCATGTGGCGGAACATGTCCAGACCATATTCATAGTACAGCGGCAGCAGAATTTCGCAGTCGCAGTCGGACTGGAACTTGTAGCCCCGGCGCTTCAAAATCTCTTTCTCAAAGCGGAAGCCGTACAGCTCGCCGTTGCACACTACACAGTCGGCACCGCGGTAGAAGGGCTGCATGCCCTCCGGCGTCAGGCCCATGATGGCAAGGCGGCCGAAGCCCATCAGGCCGAACGGCCCTTCCACGACCCGCTGGTCGTCCGGGCCGCGCATGACCGTGCGCAGCAGATACTCTTTGAACTTGGCGGCACTCAGATCGTGCCCGGTATAGCCCATAACACAACACATATTTCTTACCCCTCTTTTTACAACACGGTGAATAAAAAAATACGGCAGCCCATTCATCCCAATTGCTAGGACGAATATGCTGCCGTATCCGTGGTGCCACCTAAATTACCGGCACGAAAACCCATGCCAGTCACTTTTGTGCGCTCTCCCCGTTGAAAGCACTGCCGCGATAACGAGCGGCGCACGTCTGCCCCTACTGCTGCGTGCGCAGGTTCAGGGGGAAGCTCGCGGGTGTTCATTCGGGCCCCGTTCTCTGCGCGGCTCTCACCTGCCCGCGCTCTCTGCGAAAGAACCTTGGGACCTTACTTTTCCCGGTCAAAACTTTTTTCTGCCTGCATTGTATCACGGCTTTTTGTCCGTGTCAACACAGCAGGGGCATTTTTGTGCGGTTTGCTCGGGCTGGCCATCTTTTTGTGCGCAGTGGCGGCACAATCCGTACAACACGCTGCCCTCGCACTGCAAAGTGAAGCCGTGCTCTGCCATCAGGTGGGCCCGCACCTCGTCCATGAAGTGGCAGTCCAGGTGATAGATGCGCCCGCACTGCACGCACTTGAGGTGCAGGTGCTCCCGGCAGTGACGGCTCTCGTCCACATACTGGAACACGGCCTTCTCGCCCTTGTCGGCAACGTATTTCATGATGCGCTGCTCCCCGGCCAGCTTGTCCAGATAGCGGTACACCGTGGTGGGGTTGGGGCTGGCGCCCTGTTCTTCCAGGTGCTCCAGAATGTTGGAAGCACTCACCGCGTGCTGGCGATTGTTGATGAGATAATCCAGGATCAGCTGCCGCGTTTTGGTATTGTAGCCGTCGCTTCGTGCCATGAGAAACAAACACACCCTTTGCATTGTTTTTTTCATTGTAGCATATTTTTGTGTTGGATGCAAAAGAACTGCCGCAAAAACCGAACGATTGGCTACAAGCACAAAAAATATTGTTGATTTTTGCAAAAATAAGATAAAAATTTTAGCGAAAACGGAAAATGCACCAAAGTTTATAAAAAAGTATTGTAATAATTGTCCTAATATGAAATAATAGGATTGGAATACTACTTGGATTGCAGCAAGAATACATCAACGCTTTTGAAGAAGAAAAGCATGCGCCCCAGAGTATTATGGGAGAAGAAAGCCTCTGCCCGCCCGGCGGGAGAGGGAATAGGAGTTGTTAAGAGCATGAAAGAAATGGAGACGCAGTCGAAGCTCAGCCTGAAGCTGCAGGCGTACCAGTACCTGAAAACGCGCATCCTGAACTGTGAGTACCGCCCCAACGAATTTCTGAACGAGCAGAAACTCTGCGCAGAAATGGGCAACATCAGCCGCACGCCGATGCGCGACGCCCTGGGCCGCCTGGAACAGGAAGGCCTGATCACCATTCTGCCCAAAAAGGGCCTGATGGTCTCCGGCATCACCGAGGAAGACGTGCACAGCATGTTCGAGATGCGCCTGCTGGTGGAGCCCTATGCGCTGCGCACCTACGGCAGCAGCATCCCGCGCGAAAAGCTGGAAGCCTACGCCGAGCTGATGCACCACCCGGACCAGATCGAGGACTTCTGCGAGTCGGACGATGAGTTCCACGAACTGCTGATGAGCACCCTGCCCAACAAGTATCTGCGCTCGGCCTACGACCGCATCACCGGCCTGAACACCCGCTTCCGCATCATGACCGGCAAGGTGAGCATGATCAATCAGGAGCAGACCTGCGGCGAACATCTGGAGATTTTGGACGCCGCCCTGTCCGAGGACTGGGACCGCGCCGCGGACTCCCTGCAGCACCATCTGGAGCTGGCCCGCGATAAGGCGGAGGGCGTCATTAAGGTCATCCGCCTGTGGTAAAAGATTCATAGTAAACAAAAAGAACTCCTGCACCCATGTGCAGGAGTTCTTTTGTTTACAGATCATCCAATTCTTTTTGCAACTGCGCCAACGAATCGCGGATGGGAAGTTTCTGCGGGCAGACGGCTTCGCACTTGCCGCAGCGCACGCAGTGCAGGGCCTTTTCGCTGTCCGGGAAGCGGGTGGTCCATTGGGTCTTGATGGCGTCCTTCTGGCCGAACATGCCCAGCTTGTTCCAGATGCTGAAATTGTCCGGGATGTCCACGCCCATGGGGCAGGGCATACAGTAGCGGCAGCCGGTACAGCCGATCTTGATGCGGCGGTGCAGCTCGTCGGCCACGCTTTCCACGGCGGCATTCTCGGCAGGGGAGAGTGGTTCGAACCGGTCAAAGGTAGACAGGTTATCGGCCAGCTGGTCCTCGGCGCTCATGCCGGAGAGGATGACGTGCACGTTTTTGTGGCTGCCCACCCAGCGCAAGGCCCACGAAGCATCGGTGGCGTCCGGGCGCAGGGCGTGCAGCGGCGCGGCGGCGTCTGCGGGCAGGGAAGCCAGCGTGCCGCCTTTGATGGGCTCCATGATGACGAGCGGCACGCCGCATTCCTCGGTGAGCTGGTAGCCCCGGTCGCCGCTGATCTCCTCGGCGCGGTCATCCCGGTCGAGGTAGTTGTACTGCAGCTGGCAGAAGTCCCAGGGCTGGTCCCTGAGGATGAACTCGAAGCCTGCGGAGTTGTCGTGGCAGGAAAAACCGAAGTTTCGGATGCGGCCTGCGGCCTTCTGCTGCCACAGCCAGTCCACAAGGCCCATGGCTTTTGCCTTTTCGTACCGGGCCTTGTGCAGCGAGTGCAGCAGATAGAAGTCGATGTAGTCCACGCCCAGCCGCCGGAACTGTT
>OJKC01000144.1_pt1 | contig 74550 bp, 66 predicted proteins | sample 1596401 | NCBI WGS metagenome assembly OJKC01 (sample SAMEA4350162, study PRJEB24818) | metagenome | biome: human; feature: gut; material: faeces | place: Denmark | collected 2013-09 | reverse complement strand
GGAACTGTTCTTTAAATGGCTCAAGCAACACCTTAAAATAAAGAAATTTTGGGGTACTTCCGAGAACGCTGTAAAGATACAAGTCTACTCAGCAATCATTGCCTACTGTCTTGTAGCTATCATGCAACATGATATGAAACTGGACAGATCGACATACGAGGTTCTACAAATTCTTGGCATTTCTCTTACGGACAAGACTCCATTAAGGGATCTCTTCAGCAAAACTAAATTCAATGATGTCAAAGAACAAAGCGGTCTTGATGGACCAAATTTATTTAGTAATTATAATTTTTAACTCGTCCTCTAATTTTTAGTGGACACTAGTGAAGTTTTGCAAATTCTCAGTATATCATTGACTGACAAAACCCACTTGCGTGACCTGTTCGACAAGACTAATTTCAATGATGTCAAAGATCTATATAATCCCATTATTCCGGGGCTATTTGATTAATTGTTTAACTCGTCCCATTTTAACGGGACACTAGTGAAATCAATTCTTTAATTATTTATAATCATGATTTTGGCGAATATATTTATTTAATACTTCGTTAAATTTATAATTAATCCGTTGAAAATAAAGATGTTAATTGGTAATATTTAGCATGGTGGAATTGGCCAAGTAGCTGATTTTCATTACATTTAATGGTATCCTATCACACATTAAAGCAATGGACAAAACAGCACTTGGCCAATATGAGGAAATAATAATTGAGAACTTGCTTTAATAAGAATATAGATAGTTATTTGCACTTTGTACATCAAGGTGCAAATAACTATGAGATATTTTTTCGATTAAGATCACAAATAAAAGCAACTGTAAAAAAGATGTGCTATTTATTTCCTGTCATTAGACTTATAAAAAGACAACAAAAGGAAATGGAGAAATCGAGAAATACTTGTGTGTGACAAATGAATAAGCAATAGGATTATTAACATAACAATAAAAAACAAACAGTAATATGACAAGTTTAATAAGCAAAGAAGTAATCTGTCCAAATTGTGGGACAGAGGGTAGTATTACCTTATATTCTTCCATTAATGTAACCTTGAACCCTGAACTACAAAAGAAAATGGACAATGGAGAATTATTTATTTGGAAATGCCCCAATTGTGAAAAGAAGTACATTTGCATTTATCCATTTATATATCACGACATGGAAAAAGGCATTTTGCAATGTTTGTTCCTGAATATTTCAGAAGAAAGATTAAAGGAGTTTGGATTAAGTGGAATTATCAAAATAAATTGGTAGAAAGAAATACGAAAGTGATAGCTAGTTTAGTTTATTTACCAAGTTCCTTTAATCGAACGATGTTTCGATATGAAAGCGAGACGTATCGTTGGAAATTTTAGTCAGGGAATCTGAAAAACACTCTTTATATTTGCAATTGAAAATAATAGAGGTTAGAATAAAGATGAAACAGAAAGTGTTTACAACAATATTGCAGTGGCTGGTCAGCTTGTTTTGTTGGCTGACGGTATCCCCGTTGTTCTGTTATCTGGCAGGACGATGGAAGCTGATGGGTAAAAAGTTGAGAGTGTGTCTGATGTTGATTTCTCCACTTTTCCTGATTGTATATTTTATTTTATACTTGTTGGTGTGGGGTGAATATTCTGATTATCGCCGTGAGCATCGGTTTGCTGATAAAGATGTATTGACAGAAATGACAGGTGTGGCATATCCCGACTATAAAGTCGTAGAATATACTAAATACCAGCGTCATTTTTTAGGGGATTATAATGATAAATGGATTATAGTATTTGAAGAAATGCCGTCCGCCGTTTTCTATCAATCGTTAGACAGTCTGATAGCAACCGGAAATTCCGATTGGTCCAGAGATGATAATGTCTATTCATTTAGTGGATACGACTATAGTGATGATTATGAAGAAGGCTCGTCGTTATATGTCCATATCAAAAAAGGTTGCAAACAAGTGACCATCAGTTATGCTGTTTGGTGATACTGAATAGATACTCACTTTATTGAAATATGCGCGGGTGGTCCTTTGGGTTGCCCGCGTTGTTTTTATTGTGATTACGGTGGGAAGTGTTGAAATAGACAGTATGATATTGACGTCAAAACAGTCTAAATTTATGTAAACAAATATTAAATTAATCTTATTCTGCTTGGGTGGTTTTGGTTATTTCCTATTTTTGTAAAAAAATCATACAAACCAAAACATAACCTTAAAACGATATGTCAAAAATGCTTAGGTGTGCCATCGCGCTGTTGAGTTTGCTGATGGCTGCTCCGTCAATGTTTGCCGACACTTATGTGAAGCGCGAGGTGCGCTCGGTGTGGATGGCAACGGTGTGGGCGCTCGACTGGCCTACACAATCAGGAACTTCGGCTTCTGTTCAAAATGCCCAAAAACAGGAAATGATACGTTATCTTGACGTATTGAAGGCCGACAATTTCAATGCAGTTTATTTCCAGGTACGTTCCATGTGCGACGCCATGTACCGTTCGAGCTACGAACCATGGTCGAGCTACCTTGTCGGTACCCGTGGTTCTGATCCGGGCTGGGACCCGTTGGCATTTGTTGTAGAAGAGTGCCACAAGCGTGGTATGGAGTGCCATGCGTGGGTGAATCCGTACCGTTTTACTACCGGTTCAAACTGGAATACGCCGCAAGATCAGGAATTGAAGAACAAAAACATGCTGCTGTCGCACGAAAGTACGGTTATTCTTAATCCGGGTTTGCCGGCAACAAGGGAACATATCGTAAAGGTATGTCGGGAGATTACGAAAAACTACGATATCGACGGCATTATTTTCGACGACTATTTCTATCCGAACGGAATCCCGTCGACAAGTGAAGCGGGCGACTATACGTTGTGGAAATCGTCGGGCACATCCATGAGTTTCGGTGACTGGCGCCGCGACAATGTGAACCAGATGGTGCGCGATGTCTACAATATGATTCAGGAAGAAAAACCGTATGTGAAATTCGGTATCAGTCCGGCAGGTGCAGCCTGTACCTCGCCTTCGGTGGCTGCCGGTCACGGTGTAGAGCCGTGCCCAGTGGCATCCGACTGGCAGTACAACGGTATTTTTTCCGACCCTGTTGCCTGGATAAAAGAAGGAACAATCGACTATATTTCTCCGCAGCTGTATTGGGATACGGACCATGCTACGAATCCGTTTGGTCCTATGACCGACTGGTGGTCGTATGTAGCCAATAAATTTGGCCGTCACCATTATGCCAGCCATTCCATTTCTGCTCTCAGCAGTGACAATACGCAGGCACGCTGGCAGGAATACGGCAAACAGATTGATTTTTCACGTGAATATACCGAAAACAATGCGCCGGGAGCCGTGCTTTATTCTGCGGCGTATGTGACCGGCAAGAAGAAAAAAGGACTTGGCGAATGGCTGTTGGCAAACCGCTTCCAGCATCCGGCTCTGACTCCGGCCATTGACTGGAAAACTACTACTATCCATGGCAAAGTGGAGGATTTGCTTCACACCGGAACAAAACTTACATGGGCTGCTGTCGACAATGTGCGCTATTCCGTATATGCCATCCCTGAAAACCTTGGTTACGACGATGTGCAGAGCGATGTAGTGAGTGGTATCAAGTCCGACTATCTGTTGGATGTGACCTATACCAATTCCTACGAACTTCCGGAAGCCTACCGTTCGGGATATTACTATGCCGTTTGTGTGCTCGACCGCTATGGTAACGAGTATGCGGCACGCTATACCAACGAGTCGAACATTCCTGCCGACAAGGTGACTTTGTTGGAACCGGTTGAAGGTGCGGAAGTGGGATTGAATGCTACATTCCGCTGGACGGAAGCTGCCGATGGTATCTTCAAGGTGGAAATCAGTACGGATGCCGACTTCTCGACGGTAGTTCTCGAAAAAGCCGACTTGACAACCAACTCTGTGGATATGGATTTGATTCCGCTTGAGCAGAGCAAGACTTACTACTGGCGTGTGCGCACATCGCAGCCGGGATGCTACAGCACGCTGTCGGATGTGGCAACGTTCAAGACTAAGGAGCGCGAACCGGCAGAAGCTGCAACGCTGCTGGCACCGGCCGACAAGAGCACGCTCGAAGACTTGGAAAAAGTGGAATTCTCTTGGAGTGCAGTTGACGGATGTACTTACCGTGTGGATGTGGCTCTCGATGCCGATTTCCGTGAAACAATTTATACTGAGAAGACGGAACAGAACAGCCAGCAGGTGGCCTTGTCGTCGCTGCGTTTCTCGAAAACGCTTTACTGGCGCGTGATTACCGAAAAGCCGGGCTATAATGCCGGAACTTCCGCCGTATGGTCGTTCACCACTCCAACACGCCCGATGGCTCCGCAGACAGAACTTTATTCTCCTGCCGACAATGTGACGATTTCCGACAACTTCCTTGTGGAATTCAAGGATGTCGCAGCCGACGGCTATACGATGCAGGTGTCATCGGCTTCTGACTTCAGCGAAGGGGTAATCAATATTTCTACCGGCTGGACGGTTGCTGATGGAAAAGTGCGTGCCACAATGCCGCTCTCGCGTTTTGCCAACGGCAGCTACTATTGGCGCGTAATGACGACGAAGAAGAACTGCGAGAACGAATATTCGTCTGTCCGTCGTTTTGAAATCACCAATTCGGGCGCCGGAGCCGTAGAGCCGGGCTACGAAATCATCTGCGATGCGGCTGAATATTCTCCTGTCGGAACACACGGAATCCGTAACCTTTGGGTACGCTCCGTAAAGCCGGAATACAACAACATGACTTTCCGCAACAACGGTTCGCTGAACCGCAGTTTCGTCGTTATCGATAATGTAATTTATGTGTCAGGCCGTGAGGACAACGCTTCTGGTGCGGCTTGCTATCTTGACAAATATGATGCACTGACCGGTGCCTATATCGGACGTCTTGACCTTGATGCCGCCGTTCAGGGCAGCTACTATCCGTGCAACACGGTGATGAAGGACGCAGCCGGCAACCTGCTTGTTGCCAACCTTACGCTGAACATTGCTTCCACACCGCTGCGCGTTCATCAGATTGACAAGGAAACCGGTGAGGCTACCTTGCGTGCCGAATGTCTGTCTTCACATGTGAGCAGCGGCCGTGTTGACCACTGTGCCGTGTATGGCGACGTGGAGTCGGGCGACTTCTTTGTGCTTGCGGGTGTGGCCAGCGGCACTCAGGCCTTGAAATGGTATTACGAAGGCGGCAAGCAGACGGGCGACTATCAGATGCCTGCCGAGGGCTATTATCCCGTGAAGGCTACCGGTTTCGGTATTGCTCCGTGTGTATTCCCGATTGATGCCGACGAATTTTTCCTGAACGGTGGAGATGTGGCGCTTACCCGCTATAATTTCCGTTACGACCGTATAGAGGACAGTTTTGCCGCCAACGAAAATCTTGCACCTGCAAGTATGTTGACGAATGGCGGTGGCTTCTTCACTTTCGACGGTGTGACTTATGTCGTATATCCTGACGGTGATTCAAAGACTGAAAACGGACATAATTTCCGTATTGTGAAAACAGATTCCGACATGAGCTTTGCTTCAATGACTCCGTGCTGGATTGTTCCGCAACAGGGTTTGGGCAGCATCTATAGCACGACTTACGACGCATTGGTCGACTATGAAGTGCTGAAGGACACGGAAGGGAACGACATCTGTGCCAATGTTTACCTCTATGTCCCGGGCAACGGCCTTGCCGCTTATGCGATTTACGGCGAAGACCCGTCGGGTGTGGCTGACGTTGAGGCCGGTTTGAACCTGAATGTCTGGTTCGCTTCAGGCCGTGTGCACATGAGCCAGACGGTGGATGTGGCCGAGGTCTACAATATGTCGGGTGCATTGGTTGCCCGTGGGGAAAATGTCAGCGAACTGGAACTGAAGTCCGGTAGCGGCATTTATGTGGTACGCTGTCAGAAGGATGGCTTGCAGACGGCAGTTAAAATTGCGATACGTTAGAATTAGATAGTTGAGATTATTGATTTTTTTGCGGAGGGGCCCTTTAGGGCGTCTCCGCATTTTTATTAAACCCAAATCGGTCATTAGACTTTATGTCGATTTCGTGCTGCTGTCAACAGCCAAACCTTGTTTGGCGGTCTAATGACCGTTTGGGGTTAAATAAGCCGGGTTATTGGATATAATTGTCGATTTTGTTTGCCGGATTAAGTGGAATCTGGTCGGTGAGTGTCAGCTTTTTAACCATATGAAGTGTTCCTTGCTTGTATTTCTGGAAATGCTTTGAAGCAATATGCTGTTGGTAGGCTTTTTGGCTTGAATAAGTTTCAAGTATGGTCACCATGCAGGGATTGTCCTTTTCGCGGACGGCATACATGGTCAGTACCCCCGGCTCCGTACGTAGGGAGATTTCGCCGACTTCAATGGCAAATTTCATGTATTCTTCTGCATATTCCGGATAGAGCTCGACTTTTGACAGACGGACAATGCCGTCGGACTGCATGGGAAGTTTGGCACACATGTCCGGATGTTTGTCGGAATTCATGCTTTTTCCGATTTCTTCTTGTTTCATTGTGTATTGTTTGAGCGATTTGTCTTGGGTATAGGCTTTTGCATTGCAAAACAAAAGGATGGTTGCCAATAGAAAGCGTAGGACAGATGTTTTCATTGTGATGAACATTATGGGGTGAAAAGAATGCCGTCAGCTCAGTATTGGAACTGACGTTTTTTCTTTGTTTGTAGTTGCAAAATTATCGGTTGTGGAAAACTTCTTTGTACCAATATCTCGGAGATTTCTACCTGTTTTACGGATGTTTTCGTGGATAGTTGTAGGGGATGTTGCGTATGGCATGATAAAAAATAATAAACTGAACTGTGGAAATTCGGTATGTCGCTTCTTATTAGTAAATTTGTCCATATCTTCAACAATATAGAGTGTTTAACCTTTTAAGTGTTTATAATGAGTAGAATGAAATTGCTTGCCGCGCTGTTGTCGGTTGCGGCTGTATCGTCGGCTGCCGAACCTGCGCGGCCTACATATTGTAATCCGATTAATCTGAACTATGGCTATACGCCGCTTGCTCACGCTTATGGACTGGGACACCATCGTGCTACGGCTGACCCTGTGATGCTGATGTATCGAGGTGACTATTATCTGTTCAGCACCAACCAGGGCGGATACTGGTGGAGCGAAAATTTGCAGGACTGGCATTTTGTGAAACACAGTTTCCTGACCGAAGAAACGCAGAAGGAAGAAGACCTGTGTGCTCCGGCGGCATGGGTGCAGGACGACAAGTTGTATGTGTTCGGTTCGACCTATACGCCCGATTTTCCGATTTGGGTAAGCACTGACCCCAAGAACGGAAAATGGGAAAAAGCTGTAGAAAAACTTGCCATCGGCGGTTGGGACCCGGCTTTCTTTGTCGACGATGACGGCCGGCTGTATATGTATAACGGCAGCAGCAATGTCTATCCGATATACGGTGTGGAACTCGACGCGAAAACTTTTGAGCCGAAGGGCGAGCGGAAACCGCTGCTTTCCTGCAACGGCGAACAGATTGGCTGGCACCGTTTCGGCGAATATCTCGACAATACGTTCCTTGCTCCGTTCATTGAAGGGGCATGGATGACGAAACATAACGGAAAATATTATATGCAGTGGGGTGGTCCGGGTACGGAGTTCAGCCATTATGCCGATGGTGTGGCTGTAGGCGACAGTCCGCTGGGTGAATTCCGCCATCTGCCGTTGCCGCTGAGCATGAAGGCGGGCGGATTTATTCGGGGTGCCGGCCATGGTTCTACGTTCCAGGACAAATGGGGCAACTATTGGCATGTGAGTACGATGGCTGTCAGCGTGAAAAACAATTTTGAGCGGCGTATCGGTTTCTGGCCTGCCGGTTTTGATGCTGACGGACAGATGTACTGCAACACGGCGTTCGGCGACTATCCTCATTACCTGCCCGACGGCGAGGAAAACCATTTGGAAAGCCGTTTTACTGGCTGGATGCTGCTGAACTACAACAAGCCGGTGAAGGTTTCGTCCACTTACGGTAGCTACAATGCGAACTATCTGGTGGATGAGGATGTGAAAACTTATTGGTGTGCCGCTACTGCCGACAAGGGCGAGTGGATTGTTTCCGATTTGGGCGAAGTTTCGACAGTAAGAGCCGTGCAGATTAATTATGCCGACCAGGATGCTGAAGTTATCGGACGTGTCGACGGCTTGTGTCACCAATATGTCGTCTATGCGTCGACGGATGGAAAGAAGTGGGAGAAAATCATTGACAAGAGCCGCAATAAGAAAGATGTGCCGCACGATTATGTGGAATTGGAAAAGCCGGTCAAGGCACGCTACCTGAAAATGGAGAATGTGCACATGCCGACCGGCAAGTTTGCCTTGTCGGGATTCCGTGTCTTCGGTAAGGGTGCCGGCGAGAAACCCGCAAAGGTGGAGAACTTCATCGCATTGCGCGGTGCGGAAGAACGCCGTAACGCCTGGCTGAAATGGAAGCCGGTTGACGATGCCTATGCCTACAACATCTATTTTGGTACGGAAAAGGACAAGCTCTATAATTGCGTGATGGTCTGCGGTGCCAATGAATATTATTTCAAGTTTATGGACAAGGATTTGAAATATCATTTCGCCATCGAAGCTATCAACGAGAACGGCACTTCGGAATGGGTATATACGGAAGCAAACTAATACAGATATATGGCAAAAAAAGAAGAATACAGACTGAAAAACCAGCAGTTTCTGGAGGAGATTGCGCGTGAGGAGGGGGTGGAGCGCCTGCCCTCGGGCGTGCTTTACAAGGTGATAACCCGAGGCGAGAGCGACAAGACTCCTACGGCGGGAAGCGTCGTTTCGGTTCACTATCGCGGAACTCTTATCAATGGTCGCGAGTTTGACAATTCGTGGAAACGGGGATGCCCGGAAGCATTCCGCCTGCGTGATGTGATTGAAGGCTGGCAATATGCGCTGACGGCCATGCATCCCGGTGACCGCTGGATGATTTATATCCCTTATGAACTGGGCTACGGAAGCCGTACCTCCGGACCGATTCCGGCTTATTCAACCCTGATTTTTGAAGTAGAACTTTTAATGATAGCTTAATAATGAGAAAAAGAATTTTGACATGTATGGCCGTATTGCTGCTGGCCGGCGGCATGCGGGCGGAAAATCCGGCAGCCGAAACGGCGAAATATCCGAAGCGTGAATTCCGCGGAACATGGTATCCGACAGTGACTAACACTACTTGGCGTGACATGACGACCGATGAAATAAAGGCCGACATTATCCGTGTGCTTGATGCAATGGCTTCGGTGAATGTGAATGCCGTGCTGTTTCAGGTGCGTCCGCAGGCCGATGCTTTGTTTGTGTCCGACCTTGAGCCGTGGAGCCGTTTCCTGACGGGCGAACAGGGCGTTGCTCCCGACCCGTTCTGGGATCCGACGGCCTTCGTGATTGAGGAATGCCACAAACGCGGAATGGAGATGCACGCCTGGTTCAACCCTTATCGCGTGACATCGAACGACAAGGAAAAATTGGCACCGGACCACTTGTATTTCAAAAAACCGGAAATGTTTGTGAAGTACGGCAAGCAGTTGTATTTCGACCCCGGATTGCCTGAATCGCGTGAGCATATTTACCGCGTTATCAAGGATTTTGTAAGCCGTTACGATGTTGATGCCGTGCATTTCGACGACTATTTCTATCCCTATCGCATCGGTCGTGAAGAGTTTCCCGATGAGGCTTCGTTCTTGAAATATCACGAAAAGGACGGCTTCAGCCGTTGGGACAAGCTCAACTGGCGACGCAACAACGTGAATGTATTGGTAAAGAATCTGAATGATACTATCAAAAGCGTCAAGCCGTGGGTGAAGTTCGGTATCAGTCCGTTCGGCGTTTGGCGTAATGTTTCGGACGACGAAAACGGTTCGAACACCAGCTCTCTTCAAACAAACTATGACGACCTTTTTGCCGATGTGCGTCTATGGTGTCAGGAAGGTTGGATTGATTACAGTGCGCCGCAGGCATACCAGCGTATCGGCCATGCGCGTGCCGACTACGATGCTGTAGTGCGTTGGTGGAGTGAGAACAAGTTCAAGCCGAATTTGTATATCGGACAAAATGTCGGAGCAATGTTGAACGCGAAGCTCTCCGGCGGTCGTGTCGAAAACCAGCTGTATAAGAAAATGGACATTATACGCGAGTGTGGAAATATTGATGGAAACATCTGGTGGCCGGGAACCGGATTGGTGGAGGACAAGGCGTTGATGGACAGCCTTCGTGCCGACTATCAGGCACATCCTGCGCTGATGCCTTCCTACCCGGGTATGGACTCTGTTCCGCCGGCTTCTGTCAAAGCGTTGCGCCATAAGGACGGTGTGCTTACGTGGAAAGCCCCGTTGGCCGACACTCCGCTTGATGAAGCGTTGTTCTACGCCGTATATCGTTTTGAAAAGGGCAAGCCCGTGCAGCTCGACGATGCGTCGTGTCTGGTCGCAGTCGTAGGTGAAACCCGTTATGAAATACCTGCCGACACGGAAGCAGGTGCGTATATCTATGTTGTGACGGTTCTTGACCGCCTTTGGAACGAAAGCCGCCCCGTTAAAGTCAGCGTAAGAAAACGGTAGACTTCGTTTTTCTGTTCTTGGATAGCTGTTTAAAAATCCAGCAGGGATTTTTTGACAGGAGTATTGTCGAGGCGGCCGATGGTCTTAGTGCCTTCAGTAGTGTCGGCAATCTCAATGTTCAACTGATATTTTCCTTTGTCGAGGTCCACTTCCAGTTCCGTTTCCGGGATGAACAGATTGATTACCGTTTCTTTTCCAAATTGTTCGCGGGTTGTGAACTCGGTGGAAACGGCTACCTGGCCTTCGCTGTCGCAGTATTTTCCGTTCTTGTCCATCACTTTACGACCCATTGCATCGAAGAGGCGAACGGTGCAGACGGCTTTGTGGCCCTGCATGTTCATCACGTCGGCCTTGACGGAAATGGCGAGTCCGCGCACGCCTTTATCGTCGTTTGTCACCTTTGTACGCACTTTATTGATAAGGGCTTTGCCGGGACTGGTGGCCTGTGACGGCTGCGTAAGGGCGATTTCGGCCAGCACCTTTCCGTTGGCATCGGTCACTTTCACTGTTCCACGGCGTTCTTTTCCCGTGTTGTTGGGGCGGGCCTTGAGGGTGAACGAAGCGGCATCTTTTGCGGCTTCCTTGCACCATTCGTTGGCTGTGACTTTCCACGAAGTTGCGTTTGTCGTTACCTTTATTGCTTGATAGTCGCCTTCGGCAGTAAATGTCACTGCCTGTCGGTCGGTATTGAAATATACGTCGCCAACCGGAGCCGATGCCGTTGCTTCTATCGTGCAGGCAGCGAGCAGATGTCCGGCGTAGCGTGCTTCCAGGCGGGCTGCATTTGGAGTCAGCGGCAGACTGATGCCCGATTTGTATTGGCGCAAATTGCCGTTGGCATCATTGCGTGGATTTTCGCCGAAAATGAAGCCCTTGCTGCTCAACGGCTTTCCGTTGCCGTCGGCCATGACGAAAGTAATGCGGTCGTAGGCATTGCCCGGTGTATGTTTTTCCTTCAACTGATTGAAGGTGAGTGCCACTTTCAGCAAGTTGCCTTCCGTGCCTGTCACTGTCATATCGGTGATGAATATTGGAGGAACCATTTCTGTCCACAACGCCGGCAGACTGTTTCCTGCATTGGAGAAATGGGCAAAACGGGTTGTGTTTCCGTCTGTTTCCGTGCGGATAAAGTCACTTGCCACATAGCCCTGTTCGTTGACGGAAAGGGTGATGGCATAGGTTTTCCAATTGCCCTCGTAGGTGCATTGGAGCCCTTCGGCAGCCGGTGTGACGGATGCCTTTTTCCAGTCAATATCCAGTGTGCCGGTCTTGCCTGTGATAGCGGTAGGATTTCCGGTTTTCAGTTCGATACTTTTGGTGGCGGTTGCGTTTTTCATCACCGTCGTGTCAGGCAGCAAGGTGATGTCCGTAGCACCGCAAGGCATCAGGCAAAAACCTGCCATAATAGTTGAAAGGATAAATTTGATGTTCATTTTTTAGTCGATAAAAATACGTTGGCAAAGATAGTGAACAAGTTGGACTTTTCGGTTAGTGGTTTGTAGAATGTGTCAACTTGGATAGAAAAGTTTCTTTATATTGTGTTTGATAATAAAAAATCTTAAGTAAACTTAGCTTTTTTGCTTTCGGGTTTTTATTATCTTTGCATAAGATAGGAGGCGGCTCGGCAAAAATTCAAGTAAACTTGGCTTTCTGCTCTCGCCTTTCGCTATCTTTGCATAAGATAGGCTGTTGTGATTTGTAACAGCGAAAAAGAATGATAAATTTAAAAAGAGAATATTATGAAACAGTTCACGAATGTAAAGGATATCGGCAATCTTGACGCGGCTGTCAAGGAGGCTTTGGAAGTGAAGAAAAACCGTTTCGCTTATAAGCATCTTGGTGAAAACAAAACATTGTTGATGATATTTTTCAACTCGTCGCTGCGCACCCGATTGAGTACGCAGAAGGCGGCCATGAATCTGGGCATGAATGTGATTGTGCTGGATGTGAATCAGGGCGCATGGAAGTTGGAAACGGAACGTGGCGTGATTATGGACGGTGACAAGCCGGAACACTTGCTGGAAGCCATTCCGGTGATGGGCTGCTATTGCGATGTGATAGGCGTGCGCTCGTTTGCCCGTTTTGAAAACAAGGAGGACGATTATTCGGAAAAAATCATTAGCCAGTTTATCCGCTACTCCGGTCGTCCGGTGTTCAGCATGGAGGCGGCTACTCGCCATCCGTTGCAGAGCTTTGCCGACCTGATTACTATAGAGGAATACAAGACGAAGAAACGCCCGAAGGTGGTGCTTACATGGGCACCTCACCCGAAAGCCCTGCCGCAGGCCGTGCCCAATTCGTTTGCCGAATGGATGCGCGAGGCGGACTATGATTTTGTAATTACGCATCCGAAAGGCTATGAACTGTCGGAAGAATTTACAGCCGGTGTGCCTATTATTTATGACCAGGACGAAGCATTGGCGGGTGCCGATTTCGTGTATGCAAAGAACTGGTCGGCATTTGCCGATCCGAACTACGGAAAGGTGTTGAGCACTGACCGCTCATGGACCATTACGACAGAAAAGATGGCGCTGACCAACAATGCCTATTTCATGCACTGTCTGCCGGTGCGCCGCAATATGATTGTGAGCGACGATGTGATTGAAGGTCCGCGCTCGATTGTCATTCCGGAAGCCGCCAACCGTGAGATTTCGGCACAGGTGGTGCTGAAACGCATTTTGGAATCGTTGTAGACTTAAAACGTTGCCGATATGAAAATCAATAGAATAATGGTAGTATGGCTGCTGTTGCTGGTTGTTGCCGGTGTTCAGGCAGCCAATGTGCGCTACTGGAACGAAGGGCCTCTCCGCTGGAGCGACTTTTCCGGCAATCCACCGATGAAAACGGCGGATTCCTACTTCTGCGGCCGGCTGGAAATCCGCACGAATGTGGACGAACGGGACAAGCGCCTGTTCAACAACGAAACGCTCTATTCGACGGTGGCATTGGCGGTGATGGATAGGTCGCAGTCGTACGCCGACTCGACAAAATGCAATGAACGGCAGCTACGCTACTACCAGATGCTTTTTGACAAGCTGGAAGTGTTGCGCCGCCGTTTGCAGGCTGACTTGAATGCGGGGATGACCGGCATTGAGGCGGATGCACGGGTGAAATACTATCAGCAGATTTACGACGACCAGGTACGCGAAGTGGCGGAGCTGACCGAGCAAGGGGCCAACGACGAGCGGTTGCAGGAGTCGGAGTACTTCGTGCGCAAGCAGCTCGACTCGTTTTCACTGCCTGAGGTGCCGTCGGTGAAACCCGGCAAGTTCAATTACGGATGGTTTGTCGGAACCGGTCCGCTGATACCGACGGGTGATATCGACGAGGTGTTCAAGTCGTCATGGTTGTTTAATATCGGTCTGACATTCGGTTACGACCGCCTGAAGCTGAAAGCCGATATTTCCTACGGGCAGCCGCGCTTTGTGAACAGTCGTGGCAATTTTATGGGAAAAGAGAACCGTTGGGCTACCGACTTGTATACATCACAGCTCGTCGGCACCGTGTCGTTGGGCTTCGAGGTGCTCCATACGAAACATTTTTCGATAACGCCGCATGTGGGCGGCGGTTGGAGCGTGTATAGTTGGAACTATGCCGATTTTGAAAAGAAAATCGAGGACGGAGAAGAGGTGTGGCGCATCGTTTCCGATTTCAATAAGGCTTCGCAACGCGACTTCAACTATATGGTGGGCATCGATTTCGACTGGCATTTTCATACCGTTGTGTCCGACCGTCCATTCTTCTTGTCGGGACGTCGCGAACAGTACACGTCGAGCCTGCGGCTGACACCGTATTTCATGCGTGCCGGTTATTCGGGACTTGTGCCGGAACGCAGCGGATACCAGGTGGGCATCATGCTGAATTATGTGGGATTGGCACGTGCCCTGGGAATAGATTAGAAATACATACAGAATAAATTGAAACTGAAAAAATGAAGAAAACAGCAACGTTTCTGATGCTCTGCCTGCTGGCAATGGTTTCGCTTGTTTCCTGCGACAAGGAGGAAGAAGGATTTTTCCATACGATTCAGATTGCAGAACGCAGTTCGAACATGGCGGCGATGGAGCAGATTTCGTCGTTTGTCACCAACTATACGACGGCCTATTCGTCGCAACTGGGCTACATAGCCAAGCCTCATGCGGAAGCACAGGCCGATTTCGAGCAGTTTTGCAGTCATTTGAAATACAAGGTGGAGGAATATGCCAAAGAGAATAGCTTCACGATTCATCCGAATGCCTATGTAGTGCTGACGCTCAACTGCGAGCGCGAGGAAATGGCTCGGCAGCGTATCGACTTTGAGGCGTATGTTCCCTCGGCGGATTAAAGCAGGGCGGAAAAACGGCAGTATAACGGCGATGGACAGGTCCAATGGGGCATGTCCGCCGCCGTTTCTTTTTTTGAATATGTGATTATGTCAAATATTTCGTTTGATTTATGGCTATTTCAAAATAAAACTAAAAAATATCGAGCAAAATGATATTGGAATTTGGAATATAAGAATAAAGTGATATATTTGCACTCGAAAATAAAGAATAGCTTCAATATGGGATTGATAATACCGAAAAGATATAAACTTAAACTACTGCCGGAAACCACGGAGATAGCGATTAAGCTTATCAAGGATTCCTTTCAGGAACGGTTGGCAAAAGTGTTGAACCTGCGACGCGTTACGGCGCCTCTTTTTGTGCTTTCGGGCACGGGGTTGAACGACGATTTGAACGGTGTGGAGCATGCCGTTTCGTTCAACATTAAGGCGATGAACGACAGCCGGGCCGAAGTGGTGCACTCGCTGGCCAAATGGAAGCGTACGAAGCTCGGTGCCTATTGCATCGCGCCGGGATTCGGACTTTATACGGACATGAACGCCATCCGCACGTCGGAGGACCTCGACAATATCCACTCGCTCTACGTTGACCAATGGGACTGGGAACAGACCATCCGTGAAGAGGACCGCAACCTCGACTATCTGGTGGGCACCGTGCGTAAAATCTATTCTGCGCTGCGCGAAACGGAGCAGATCGTCTACGAACGCTTCCCGCACATCACGCCGGTGTTGCCCGAGGAAATCAAGGTGGTGCACACCGAAGAGCTTGTGCAGATGTATCCCGGCCTGACTCCGAAGGAGCGTGAACGCGAGATTACGAAGAAATACTGTGCCGTGTTCCTTGTCGGCATCGGAGCTCCGCTGTCCGACGGCGAGCCTCACGACGGACGTGCCCCTGACTATGACGACTGGATTACCGAAAACAGTGCCGGTTATCAGGGACTGAACGGCGACATAATGCTCTGGAACGACGTACTCGACATTCCGTTTGAGTTGTCCTCGATGGGTATCCGTGTCAGTGCTGAATCGCTGATGCAGCAGCTCAAGCTGCGCGGCTGCGAAGAGCGCAAGGAACTCCAGTTCCACCGCGCCCTCCTTAGTGGCGAGTTGCCGTATTCCATCGGCGGCGGTATCGGACAGAGCCGTCTGTGCATGTTCCTTCTGCAGAAAGCCCACATCGGCGAAGTGCAGGCAAGCATCTGGCCTGAAGAACAGATTGAAGAATGTGCCCGCCACAGCATCTATTTAATGTAACCAAGAGCCATATTTAGAGTTTAGATAAGAAGGGGGCAGGGATGCCCCGCAGCGTCCGCCAGCCGGAGAAACCGGCCATATCCGGACAGAAAAGGGAACAAACAAAGCCCAAAAACTATATTTTTCCGCATTTTTTCGCCCTCTCCGGCAAAAAAAATGCGGAAAAATTTTGCAAATTCAAAATTATGCTCTATCTTTGCACTCGCTAACTGAAACAAGCAACTATCAATGGTGCGGTAGTTCAGCTGGTTAGAATACATGCCTGTCACGCATGGGGTCGCGGGTTCGAGTCCCGTCCGCACCGCGAAAAGCTTCGGAAAACCTCCGAAGTTTTTTTTGTTTTTATACGACGATTGTGGGTCAACATAAATTATGTTATGGGGGATTAGTGTGATGAATCGTAAAGAGGTGTACTCATTTTATCCATACTTATGATATGGATGGGGCAAACGTTCGTGGTCTAATTTATTGTGTTTAAGAATGAACTTTTATGCTCCCTAAAAAGAATTCTTCAATTTAATTTTGTAATATTGCACTTGACGATTGACCTTGGTATGAAATATGAAGGTGAATAATGCACAAATATCATGGTAACAATAGATAATAAACATAGAATAATATTTGTGAATATAAAGCACTCGTATGAAGCATGGTTGAATGATGATCGCAGCAATCCTTTATATAGACCATCTGTAGTACTGTAAAGTACTGGCGAGTGAATGATGTGAAGGCTAATAATGCCACGCATATCATTGGTTGTTATAAGGGCATCGTGAAAGAGGTGGTGAAGATAACTGAGCAGCCAAAGACTGATCATGGACGTAAAGTCTTTATTGGTGTTGAGCAGTCTGATTCGCCTTACATGGGATTGGACATCAGAACCATCTTCAATACCCTTGCAAACTTTAATACGAAATATTATAACTTGTAGAAATCTCGATAAGAATATGACTCATGATTTAACAACATCTGCGATAGAACGCCAAAATATTTTGAATAATAATATGGCTATCCCTCGCATAAAAGAAGCTCTTGATATAGAAACTTTTCAATACGAAGGTAAATACTATCTGACAAAGCAGATGGTAGCAGAGTACTATGAGGTGGATATAAGAACTATAGATAACTATTTGGCTGCAAACGAGAAGGAACTAAAATATAATGGATATTTTTTATGTAAGGGTAAAAGACTGAAAGAACTGAAGTTACAATTTGGTCACGAAAAAACTTTCATGACCAAAATAACTCAATTGGGGCTATTTGATTTTCGTGCCTTTTTGAATATTGGTATGTTGCTTGCTGAGAGCGAAAAGGCTAAGAGGGTAAGAAGTCTGATTCTTGATATAGTAATTTCAACCATCAACGAAAAAGCTGGTGGGGGAACCAAATATATAAATTGGCGTGATCGTGAATATTTGCCAGCGGCAATACAGGAGGATAACTATCGTAAGAATTTGACATCGTCAGTAAAAGCTTATGTAGATGGTCATCCTACTTACAAATATGCTGTAGTTACAGATATGATTTATAAAGCTGTATTTCGCGAAAATGCAAAAGAATATAGAGATTTGCTTAAGTTGGAACCTGAGGACAATGCCCGTGCTACAATGTATGCAGAAGTATTAAGAGTTATCAGTTCGTTTGAGAATGGTGTAGGTGCTGCTATTCATGACAGATATAATGAACTGAATAGAAAACTTACAATTGCAGAGGTGCAAATACTGATAAGCAAGCAGGCAGAAAGTCCAGTAATGGCTCCTTTCTTGTATGATGCTAGGCAGAAAATGGCGTCAAGGGATTTGGGACTTCGTGATGTTTATCATGGCAATATAGCTGAATATCTACGAGCTATGTCTCCAGAAGAATTTGACCGTTTTATCGGAACGGAGTCTATAGACTTAGAAAAACTATTGGACAACGATGAGAACCGTAAGACACTCGAACGCTTAAAGAAATAATAGAGATGAAAGATATAATTTATCTATCATTTGATGATGTCCTCAAATACTACTGTGATACTATTGAGCAAAGTGGTGGAGGTATGTCTGGTATTAGAGAGAAGAGTGGTATTGAAATGATACTTGATTTGGTACAGAATGATGTATATTATCCTTCTTTCGAGGAAAAACTTACATACCTTGTCTATGCTTTCTGTACGGGGCATTATTTTGCAGATGATAATAAACGCATATCACTTGTTGTTGGCGCTCATTTTCTTGTTAAGAATAGGTATGGGTGGGCAGGTTTCCATTTTTTGCCTCATATGGAAGCCTATATTTGGCATGTGGCTGCTGGTAACATAGATAAAGAGTTGCTTGGCAAAATCATACATTTTGTAATTAATGGACAGGAACTGGATGAAGAAACCAAAATCAAGGTTATTCATGCCATGGAGAAGAGTCCGCTATATTGTGAATCTTGTTCTGAAACAGATTTATAATTTATTGCAATTTGCTAAAATGTGTATATGGCTGGATTTTTAGTTTAGCGACAGAAATCTAACGAAAAAGTTGGGTTCATGTAAAATTTTTGTCGGACAGAAATAAAAGAAAAAGCCCTTACTGGGCTTCACAGCTGCGTAAGGGCACGTCCTTGTTGTAATAGTATGGTTTTTATAAAAGTGTATATTGTAGAAATATATTGATAGTGTTGTTTTGTTTTTGTTTAGAATTTTTTGTTATTTAGTTGTTCTTTTGTTTCAAATAGTTCTGTTCGATAATTTCTCCAATGATTTTGCAGCATCCGTCCACTCCGAAAAGACTGCTGTCGAGGCAGAGGTCGTAGTGCGAAGCGTCGTTCCAAATGGCACCGGTGTATGTCCGGTAATGGTTGGCGCGACCGTGGTCGGTGTGCTTCAGTTTTTCGACTGCCTTCTCTTCCGGCTCGTGGTATTCCACGGTGGCGCGCTTCAGCTTGCTGTCGTAGTCAGCGTGGATAAACACCTTGAAGCAGTTCTTGAAATCGCGCAGCACGTAGTCGGCACAACGTCCGATAATGATGCACGACTGTTCCGATGCCAGCTTGCGGATGATGCGGCTTTGTGTCACGAACAGTGCATCGTCCTTCGAAAGGCTGTTTTCCAACGGAACGGAATAGTCCTGCATAATCATTTCGTAGAGCAGGCTGCTCGGAATGTTCTGTTCGCGCGACTCAACAAAATCGGGGCTCAGGCCTTCGCTTTTTGCCGCCATGTCGATGAGTTCGCGGTCGTAGAACGGAATGCCGAAATGCTGTGCCAACTGCTTTCCGATTTCCCGTCCGCCACTGCCGTATTCGCGTGCAATGGTGATGGCGAAATGTCCGTTGTCGGCCGGGACGGTTTCTGTTTCGTTTCCGGCAGGCGTATCAGCGGTCAGATAGCGGTTGACGAATGCCAGACGGCGGTTGAAATAGCGGGCAAACATTCCCACGATGACAGCCGCAACGATGGTGCCTTCGCGCACTCCCATGACTTCGCCGTAGAGCAGCAGCGACACGATGACGGCCGCTACCATCAGTGACGAGTCGAAGAATATTTTCACCATGCCGAACTCTTTTTCCTTTTTCAGGCTGATAGCCTGCACAAAAGCCTCGCCCGAGAGCATGACCACGTTGGCGATAACCTCCATGCTGACACCCAGTCCGAGGATGGCGCAACCGACAACCAATACAACGAGCTGAAGGGCGTAGCTGTCGGGATTTACCCAGGACAGCAGTATCATCGAGAAATCGATAAACACGCCGAAAAGCACTGAAATCGGCAGTTGAAGCCATTCGCGCTGTTTGAAATCCTTTTTCAAAATCAGCATTTGTCCGGCAATGAGGAAAAGGTTGAGGATGAACGTGAGCGTTCCCAATGAAATAGGACAGTTAAGGCTTATTGTATAAGGAAGGCTGGATATGGGCGATGAGCCTAAATTTGCCTTGATGATGCAACAAATGCCTAAAGAGTTGACAAAAAGTCCGATAATGAACAATATGTACCTTCTAACTAATTCCTTTATTTTCATTCAAACCTAAACCTATTGAAAAAATTCTATGCAAAATTACATTCTTCTCTTTTGGGATGATTTGTCTGTAGAAGTCAATTTTTGTTGTCTGTGAGCGTCAAAAAGTGTATTTTTGTAGTCGGTGAAGGTTTGGAAATATCGTTAGTTAAGCTAAATAGCGGTTCTGTATGTGGTTCAGCCAGATCCATTTTTTCGGCCTTCGTGTTTGCTGTTTGGATAATATGAGAAAAGAGAAAGGTCTAATATTAAGTTCGGAAGCTCCCTTTTTTGCTTCGATATACAGTAGCGTGACACAGCGTGAACTGTATGAACGCCATTTTAAACTGATGCGTGTTGTGTCGGGAAAAGCGGTGTTGAGAGCCGGTCGGCAAACGATTGTGTTGAGTGCCGGCGACTATGCGTTTGTTACTCCCGGTGGATTTTCGAAAATCCGTATGTCGCCCGAAGGCGGCAAGCTTTTCCGGCTGGTGGGTTTGAACTTTACAGACAAATTCTTGTCCGACTATCAACGGCGGAATGCCGTTGCCGTGCGCAGCACTTCGGGAAAGCTCCGGTGTTTTGAAAAACTGAAGTCCGAACCGTGGCTTGAGGCGCTGTTCCTCTCGCTTAATTATTGTCTTGAAGCCGCCGACTTGCCCGATAAGGAACTGATGGAAATGAAGCTGTGCGAGTGCATGCATATTCTTTTCGAACGATATCCCGAAGAATTTTCTGCCTTTTTTGTCGGCACGGGCCGCCAGCGGATGGATTTGGAAACATTCTTGAACGAGAACTACATGTATAATGCGCCGCTTGTGCGCTTTGCCGAACTGTCGGGAAGAAGCCTTTCGACGTTCCGTCGCGAATGTCAGGAACGTTTCGGCATGTCGCCCGGCGAATGGATACAGCGGAAAAGGCTTGAGCGGGCCTATGCCCGTTTGCAGGCAGGCGAGCGTCCGTCCGACATTTATTGGGAGCTCGGCTTCGTCACGCTTGCCCATTTCTCCCGAAAATTCAAGGAACGCTACGGATTCCCTCCCTCGCAAGCCGCAGAAAAAGACAGATAAGCCAGTCTGGGATGTCGCCACTGGAATTCCGTAAAATAAACAAGGCGAAAACGGCGGGGGAATGATTTTTGGCAGAAAAATTGTAACTTTGCGGACTAATTAATTTGAACGATGGCAAACGTACAGGACATAAGAATTGAGGATTACAACTATCCGCTGCCGGATGAACGCATTGCGAAACATCCGATTGAAGAACGCGACAAATGCAAGCTGCTTTACTATAAGGGCGGCAAGATTGAGGAGCATGTTTTCAACGAGATTACGGATTTGTTGCCGGAAAATTCTACGTTGGTCTACAACAATACGCGTGTAATCAATGCACGTCTGCGTTTTCGCAAGCCGGGCGGAGGTGCGCTGATTGAGATTTTCTGTCTGGAACCGCTGGTGCCGCGCGACTATGCACAGGTTTTTGCCACCACTTCTGAATGTACGTGGCTGTGCTTCGTGGGCAATTCAAAACGCTGGAAAACGGGTGCGCTTACCCTGCCGTTGACTGTCGACGGCGAAACGGTGACGCTCAGTGCCGAACGCGACGGACAGAGCGGCAATGCCTTTAAAATCCGTTTCTCCTGGGATAATCCACAGGTAACGTTTGCATCGATTCTCGACGCTGTCGGCGAAATTCCTATTCCTCCATATCTGAACCGCAGTACGGAACCCAGCGATTCGCAGGACTATCAGACCGTGTATTCGCATATCGAAGGTTCGGTGGCTGCTCCTACGGCAGGGCTGCATTTCACGCAGGAAGTGCTCGATGCCATCAGCCGTCGCGGCATTGCCCGAAAGGAATTGACGCTGCACGTCGGTGCCGGTACATTCCAGCCGGTGAAATCCGACGTTATCGGTGGACACGAAATGCACACGGAATTTATTTCCGTGACGCGTGAGCTGATTGACAGCCTGATAAACGCCCCCGGCAAAATTATCGCTGTCGGCACGACTTCCGTGCGTACGCTTGAAAGTCTTTACTATATCGGCGTGGAACTGCATCGTCATCCCGAAGACCCGCAGACGGCACTGCATGTACGCCAGTGGATACCTTATGAGTATGATAACAGCCTGTCGACGCGTGAATCGCTTCAGGCAATTGCCGACTACATGGACCGCAACGGAATGGAACACCTGGTGGGCAGCACGCAGGTAATCATCGCGCCGGGCTATACGTTCCATGTGGTGGATGGAATTGTCACCAACTTCCACCAGCCGCAGTCAACGCTCCTGTTGCTTGTTTCGGCATTTGTGGATGGCGACTGGAAAAACATCTACGACTACGCTCTCGCCCACGACTTCCGCTTCCTCAGCTATGGCGACAGCTCTCTGCTGATGCGGGATTAATAAAGTTTGGCTCAAAATATACGTTTAAGGCTGCTTTCCACACGTGGATTGCAGCCTTAATTGTTTGTGTGAGAATGGAAAAGAAATGTAATAATGTTGTTAGTAATAAAGTTATTACATGATGGTGGGGTAAGGGATTTTTATATCATTGAACATTTTTGTTCAGTAGATTGAACATTTAGCAGGATTTGAGATGTTCCATCTCGATGGATCTTGAACTTCTTTTCCGGTAAACGGGTTATTTTGTAAAAACGGTAGCTATGATAAAGATATATGGAATGGAGACGTGTCCGGACTGCACGTATGTGGAAGAACAGGTGAAGGGCAACGACAATTATCAGATTGTCGATATTGGCCGTCATGTGAAATACCTGAAAGAGTTTTTGCGGTTGCGCGACCGCCTGCCTGTGTTCGACGAGGCGAAGAAGGCGGGTGCAGCCGGTATTCCCTGTTTTGTGCTGGACGACGGTACGGTAACGCTTACGCCTGAGGATGCAGGACTCCGTTCGCGCCCAGCCGGTGAAGGCGTGTTCTGCCGGATTGACGGAACGGGCTGTTAGTTATTCTTTAAGGAGCCGGCGGATGACTTCCGGCAGATGGCGGTGTTCGAGTGCGTGGATACGTGCCACGAGCGTCTCAGGCGTGTCGTCGGGCGTAACTTCGCAGCGGAACTGTGCGATGATTTCTCCTCCGTCCACTTCCTCGGAAACGTAGTGGATGGTGATTCCGCTTTCCTTTTCTCCGGCTTCGATTACGGCACGGTGCACGTTCATGCCCCACATTCCCTTGCCTCCGAATTTCGGAAGCAGCGACGGGTGGAGGTTGATGATGCGGCGTTCGTAGGCCTTGACGATGCAGTCAGGGATGAAACTGGTGAATCCGGCAAGCACGATGAGGTCGATGTTGCGGTTTTGCAGCAGTTCCAATATGGGTTGCGGATTGCTTCGCCAGTCGGTACGCGGAAATATCTGCGTCGGAATGCCGAAGCGTTTCATTTTTTCAAGTACGGGTGCTTCTTCACGGTCGCAAAGCAATATATCGACGGCAATATGCTTGTCGCCTTCAAATTGGCGTGCGATGTTTTCGGCGTTTGAGCCGGTGCCTGAAGCTAAAATTGCAATGCGTTTCATAGTAATAAGGGCTTTATTTTAAGTTTTTAGAATTTCTGCATGTCAACCAATCGCTTGTAGTAGCGGTTGAGGGCTATCAGTTCGTCGTGCGTACCGCGTTCCACGATTTTGCCTTCGTGCATTACGCAGATAAGGTCGGCATTCTTGATGGTGGAAAGGCGGTGGGCAATGACAAGCGTCGTACGGTTCTTCATCAGTCGATCGAGCGCTTCCTGCACGAGACGTTCGCTTTCCGTGTCGAGTGCCGATGTCGCTTCGTCGAGAATCAGCAGCGGCGGGTTCTTCAGAATGGCCCGTGCAATGCTGATGCGCTGGCGTTGTCCGCCCGAAAGTTTGCAGCCGCGGTCGCCGATATTGGAGTCATAGCCGTCTTCCGTTGCCATGATGAAGTCGTGGGCGTTTGCTATTTTTGCGGCTTCGATTACCTGTTCCATGGTTGCGTTTTCCACACCGAACGTGATGTTGTTGTAGAAACTGTCGTTAAACAGGATGGCTTCCTGGTTCACGTTGCCCATCAGGGCGCGCAGGTCTTTCACGCGAATGTCGCGGATGTCGACGCCGTCAATGCTGATTTGTCCTTCGTTCACATCGTAGAAGCGCGGAAGCAGGTCGGCGAGTGTCGATTTTCCCGAACCCGACTGGCCCACGAGTGCAACCGTCTTGCCGAACGGGATTTCCAGAGAAACATCGTTGATTACCCATTCCGTGTTATATTTGAACCGCACATGGTCGTAGCGGATACAGCCTTCGCGCGTAGAAACCGTTTTCGGGTTTACCGGATCCTTGATAGGATTGTCGGAGCCGAGAATCTTGTCGACACGTTCCATGGAGGCCATACCTTTCTGAATGGCGTAGGCGGCTTTCGACAGGTCCTTCGCCGGGTTGATGATGCTGTAGAAAATCACCATATAGTAGATGAACGTCGGCGCGTCGATGATGTTTTCGCCCGAAAGAATCAGTGTACCTCCGAACCAAAGTACGATGGCAATGGTCAGTGTGCCGAGAAATTCGCTCATCGGGTGGGCGAGTGACTGGCGGCGGGCAATGCGTACGGAGGTTTTGTAGAACTGGTAGTTTTCCGTGTGGAAACGTTCCTGCATTTTCTTTTCGGCATTGAATGCCTTGATGATACGCAGGCCGCCGAGGGTTTCCTCGATGGTAGCCATCAGCGCACCCCACTGGTTTTGCGCTTCAAGCGAAGTGCGTTTCAATCGCTTTCCTACACGTCCCATGATAAGACCCGCAATCGGAAGCAGGATGAACACGAAGAGCGTCAGCTCCCAACTGATGGTAATCATCATGACAAGGCACACGATAATCATAATCGGGTTCTTGAACATCATGTCGAGGGAAGCCATAATCGAGTTTTCGATTTCTGCAACGTCGCCTGACATGCGCGCCATCACATCACCTTTGCGTTCGCTGGTGAAAAATCCGATAGGCAGTCCTACGATTTTGTCGTAGACATAGTTGCGGATATCGCGCACGATACCGGCGCGTATAGGAATCAGGAAGTGCGAGCTGAGATAGGTAGCACCCGTTTTCAGTCCGGTCATGAAAACAAGAATGACCGACAGGCCCATCAGTGTCATTGACGCGCCGAAACGGGTTTTGCAATAGTATGCTGCGTAGTAGAAGTTGTTGATTGCTACATCTTTAAGCGAAGCTGAATCCCATTCCATGAAATGATATACCACATCTTTGTCGCCCATGAAGAGCATTTCGAGGATAGGGATAATCAGTGCAAAAGAAAAGAGGGTAAGAAACGCTGCCAGAATGTTGAAGAAAATATTGAGAAACAAATATTTCTTGTAGGGTGGAACAAAGCGTTTCAGTACCTGGAAAAAGTCGTTCATTATTAATATTGTTTAAAACTTTTGCAAATATACGCACAAATAACCGTTTTGTCTATTTTGCGTCACAAATTCAAGTTAATTTAATTACTTTTGAAGTCAAATTAACATTCAGATGATACAGAAGATGGATTGGAAGAAGAAACTATTATTGGCTGCAATCTGTTTTTCATATTTAGCGGTATCGGCGGGAGACATTAGAGGTGTAATAGTGGACAGTACGGATAAATCGTCAATGATAAATGCCACGGTGAGAGTGCTTCGTGAACGCGACAGCAGTTATGTGGCAGGAGGAATGAGCGACATTGACGGACGTTTTGTGATGAAAGGGCTGCCACGTGGCAAGTACATTGTCGAGGCTTCCTATTTGGGTTATCGGAATGCCTGGCGCAATGTGGCGCTTGCCAATTCATCGTCGAAGGTAACTGTCGATTCTCTACAGTTGGTGCCGAGTGGAATTATGCTGAAAGAAGCGGAAGTGGTCGGTGTGAAAACAGAAGTGAAAGTAATGGAGGATACGGTAGAATACAATGCCGGTTCCTATAAGACACAACCGAGTGCCGTGGTTGAGGACTTGCTGAAGCGTCTGCCGGGCGTGGAAGTCGACAGCGAGGGTAAGATTACGGCCCAAGGAAAAGAAATCACTAAAATTCTTATCGACGGTAAGGAGTTTTTCTCCGATGATGCGCAGGTGGCTTCGAAAAACATTCCTGCCGACATTGTCGACAAGTTGCAGGTGATAGACCGCAAGAGCGACTTGGCCCGCCTGACGGGAGTGGACGACGGTGAGGATGAAACCGTCATTAACCTGACAATCAAAAAGGGCATGAAACGCGGGTGGTTTGGTAACGCGACTGCCGGTTACGGTACGGACGATCGCTACAGTGCCAATTTCATGGTCAATCATTTTATTAACGACAACCAGATAAGTATTCTCGGCAATGCCAACAATATCAACGAGCTTGGTTTTTCCGACCCCGGGTCGGGGCGTTTCCGTCGATTTGGCGGAGTGAACGGTGTGAATACTTCGCAGAGCATCGGTGTGAATTTCAATGTCGGCAAGGGCGAGGAGTTCCGTGTCGGCGGTGACCTGATGTATTCACATTCCGACCAGCTGACCTTGCAGAAGGCTTCCAAGCAATATCTGTTTGTTGACTCTACATCGTATGAAAACTCGGAAAGCAATGCCCGTGACCGCAATCACAGCGTTCGCGGTAATTTCCGGATGAAATGGGAAGTTGACTCGTTCAATACTCTGGAGTTCCGTCCGCGGTTCACGGTGAGCTTCAACAATTCGGAAAAGACGGATACCTCTTTCCTGCGTGCCGGTGATGCCGACCTTACTCCTATCAACCGTGCGAAAACCATCGTGGAAAGCGAGGGAACAAGCTATGATTTGGAAGGTCGGATTGTGTACAACCACAAGATGAAAAGTCATCCGGGACGTTCGTTCAGTACGCAGGTAACCTACAAATACAGCAATACAAAAGAGGATGAGACCTCATACGCCATCAATGAGTTCTTCCTTGTACCTGACGATAACGAAGAGCGCGACCAGTTTACGGATTCCCGGGAATGGTCGAACCGTGTGGGTGCGCGTGTGACCTGGATGGAGCCGTTGGGCGATATCAAGAAAGCGCGGTTCCTGTCGTTTGCCTATAACATGAACTACTATTTCAATAATGCCGACAAGCTGGTTTATGACCGTAACCGGGAGTTTGATGCCTATGAGGCTGTGGACGCCCTTGAAAACCAGTACGGAATATTGACAAATCCGATGGTGGCCTATCAGATTGCCGATGCGACGGGCGTGTTCGACGAAGACTTGAGCAATCGTTTCCGCAATGACCAGTTTTCTCAACAGGTGCGTATCGGTTATCAGCAGAACCGCAAGACTTACCGCCTGAACGGTGGTGTGTCCATCAATCCTACAATGATGCAGAGCGAGGACATCATCAACAGTGCCCGCAATATTCCGCGTCAGTGGGTTTGGAACTTTGCGCCGTTCATGCGTTTCCGCTATTCTTTTTCCAAGACCAAAAACCTGGCTGTCGACTATCGTGGCTCTACCCAGTCGCCTACCATGTCGCAGTTGCAGCCGGTGGCCGACGTTTCCGACCCGTTGCGGGTTGTTGTCGGTAACCCGTCGCTTTTGCCGGCATTCCAGCATCGCTTCAATATCCGTTACAACGATTTCAATCAGGAGAAACAGCGCAGTTTGATGGCCTTTGTCGGTGCATCGACAACGATGAACAGCATTATTTCGAAAACCACCTACGACCAGTCGACTGGTGGACAGACAACGACTTATACCAACGTCGACGGTGTTTGGTCGGCCAACGGTATGGTTATGTTCACTACTCCGTTCGGCAACCGTAACTGGCATTTTTCCAATCATGCCTTCCTGCGCTTTTCGCGTACGGTGGGTTTCAACAATGAATTGCTGAACCGAAGCAGTTCGTACACTGTCAGCGAGACGCCGAGTCTTGCCTATCGTACGGATCTTATAGACTTTGAGTTGCGCCCGTATTACAATTTGCAGATGACGCGCAACTCCATTCAGCAGAATTCCGACCGCAATGTGCATTCCTATGGCGCACGTTTCGATACCAATTATTATGCACCGTTCGGACTGGTTTTGGGCAGTGACTTTTCTTATGGCAATACAAGCGGATACTCTGAAGGTTTCGACAACGAGCAGTGGCTTTGGAATGCAAGCATTTCCTATCAGTTCCTGCGCAACCGTCAGGCTACGATTACGCTGAAGGCTTACGACCTTTTGCAACAGAAGCAGAACATTTCCCGTTCCGTAACGGCCAACTATATCCAGGACCGCGAGTTCAACACCGTGACACGCTATTTCATGCTGTCGTTCTCCTATAAGTTCCAGTCGTTTGCCAACGGCTCGTCGGAGAAGGACTTTGATTACGGAGGTCATGGACCGGGCCGTCGTCCGATGGGGCCTCCTCCCGGACATCCTCGCCGCCCGATGTAGCAGTGATGACAATATAAAAAAACGACAGGCTGGACTTCCAATTCGGAATCCAGCCTGTTGTCGTTTTATATCTTGTCCTAAAAGAATGCGGCGATGAATTCGTAGGTGAAATAGATGCACACGATGAATTTCAGGAGTGTGCCTACGAGGAAGCCGATAAATGAGCCGAAACCGGCGCGGAGGGCCTCGTTGAAGGGGCGGTTGGCGATGAGTTCGCCGATGACGGCACCGGCAAACGGGCCGACAATGATGCCGAACGGCATGAAGAACATGCCGACAACCGTACCGATGACACAGCCCCAGTTTCCATACTTGCTGCCGCCGAATTTTTTAGCACCGATTAGCGGTGTGAAATAGTCGAGGAGCAGTACAATCAGTACGACAACTGCCCACATGACAAGCTGCGTAACGGTAAACTGGTAGCGTTCGGTGAAATGAAGGAGCAGGAGTCCGACATAGGAAATCGGCGGTCCCGGGAGCATCGGAGCGATGCAGCCGGCAAGGCCCACAAGCAGGCAGACGGCTCCCAGGCATATTAGAGTGATGTCGAGTGCTGACAATAGTTCCATATTATAGATATGTCTTTAACGTGTTTCCTTGATTTTATCTTTTAAGCGTGTCGGGCAATTCGGGTGTGGCACCGTGTTGAGTGCAGACATAGGCAGAAATTTCAACAGCTCTTGCGTGAGCCGAAATCTGGTCGCGGCCTTTCAAGATGGATGCGACAAATGCGGCTGTAAACGAGTCGCCGGCACCGACAGTGTCGACAACCTCCACTTTGGGTGTCGGGAAGAAGCTCTGCTCTTCTTTCGAGAACACGTAGCTGCCATTTGTTCCGCAAGTGAGCACAAGGTTGCGGAGCGAGAATCGGTCAACCATGTGGCGGCAACATTCTTCGGCATCCTCAATTTCGATTTGGAACAGTTGCTTTACAATTTCCAGTTCCTCGTCGTTGATTTTGAAAATGTCGCAGCGTTTCAGGGAATTGGATATGATTTCCTTGCTGTAGTAGTTTTGTCGCAGGTTGATGTCGAAAATCTTCAGAGAGTCGGCCGGCATGGCATCAAGAAAGCGTTCAATCGTGTTTCGGCTGACTGATGAGCGTTGTGCGAGCGACCCGAAGCATACGGCACGTGTCTGGCGGGCGATTTCTTCCAGTTCGGGTGTGAACGGAATGTTGTCCCACGCTGTGTTTTCGCAGATTTCATAGCTGGGAATGCCGTTCCCGTCGAGGTGAACGTTGACGGTTCCGGTCGGGTAGGTTGTTTGTGCAACGGCGAGTTTTGCCTTGCTGTTCTTGAGTGAATCGAGTATTTCGTTTCCAAGCGAGTCGTTACCGACTGCGCTGACAATCAGTCCGTTCAATCCTAAATTAGCAATGTGGTTGGCGAAATTGGCAGGTGCACCGCCGACTTTTTTGCCGTCGGGCAGCATGTCCCACAGCAGTTCGCCCATCCCGACGATATAAGATAAGCTGTTTGTAGTGTGCATATTCTTAGTTTTATTCTGTTTTCCCGAAATTACGATTTTTTTGTTTGAAATGTAACAAATTTGTTCATAAGAAAGTTGACAGTTCCAAAAATGAACAGTCCGAGGAACTGCGCAAGGTATTCGTTAAGGCCGATAAGTTCATACATGAAGAAAACAAACAGTACCTGAAGCAGATAGGCGCAGCCAAAGGCGGTCAGAAACAGCGTGATTTCGCGCTTCACGTTCCCTCCTTTCGATTGAAATACCCATCGTTTGTTCCAATAGAAACTGCTGCAAATGGCCAGTGTATAGGCACACACGTTTGACACGTACAGCCCTTGCTGCAGTAGTGACATCATAATCCACACGGTCAGTGAGATGATGACAAAATTGCTGAATCCGACTATGGCGAAGCGAATCAGTCGTCTGTTGTTGAGCAATAGTTTCTTGAGGAAAGACATAATGGGAACAAAGTTACGTTTATTTCCCCAAAATGCAAAATATGAGCCAAACAGAACTTTATTTGAGCCTTGACGGCGAGCCGTGCCAGGAGCAGCCGAGACAGAATACTTCGTCCAGACAGAATCCTTCGAGGGATTCGTCGGGATATTTTGCCGTTACGGTTCCGTCGGAGAGAACATAGACCAACCGTCGGTCGCCGCTCTCGTTCTTGACATAAAATGCCGCAATCTGGCATTGGGGGCAGATACGTTTACGCATAGGCTATGAGGCAAAGGGTGCGGTTGTCTTGAATTTACGGATTTGATAGAACAGCATGAGAATAGCGGCTGCCGCTGCAAAAAAGTCGGAAGTCGGCATGCTGTACCACACACCATTCACTCCCCAGTGCAGCGGGAGGATTGCCAGTCCCGGAAGCAGGAACAGCAATTGGCGTGAGAGGGAGAGGAAGATGGCTATGCCGGCTTTTCCTATGGACTGGAAGAACTGGCAGATAATGATTTGTGCTCCGACCAGCGGGAACATGAGGATGCCAATGCGCAGAGCCGTTTCCGATTGCGCCGTGAGTTCGTGATTGTCGGTAAACATTCCTACAAAAACATTCGGGAACAGTTCGCCGACAATGAATCCGAATGTCGTGACCGCCACACCTGCAATGATGCCTAATTTCAAAGTCAGCTTCACACGGTCGGGGCGCTCGGCTCCGAAGTTGTAACCGGTTATCGGCTGCATGCCTTGTGCGATACCCATTACAATCATGACAAACAGCATCTGGATACGGTTGAGAATGCCGAATGCACCGATTGACAGGTCGTTGCCGAATGTGAGCAGGCGGTTGTTGATGAAAATGACAATGCAGCAGGCACATACGTTCATGATGAACGGCGACATGCCGATGCTGAAAATATTTTTTACGATGCGTTTGCGCAACTTCATCCGCTGTTTGTTGAAGCCGACAAAACTTTTTTTGCTGAAAAAATGGGAGAGTACCCATATCATTCCGACAAACTGGGAGGCTATCGTGGCTGTAGCCGCTCCCCGGATGCCCCAGTCCAGCACAAAAATGAAAATTGGGGCGAGAATGACGTTGCAGCCCACTGTAAACATGGATGAAATCATGGCTTTTTTCGGGTAGCCCGTAGCACGCATGATATTGTTGAGGCCAATCATGACATACGAAATGGGACTGCCGAGCAGAATGATCTGCATAAAGTCGCGGGCATAGGGCAGAGTGTCGTTGCTGGCTCCAAAGAACCGCAGAATCGGGTCGAGGAACAGGAGCGTGAGCCCTCCGTAGAAAATGGCGCTGATGACGCTGAGAATCGTGACGTTACCCAAAATTTCCTCAGCCCCTTTCTGGTCTTTTTGTCCGAGGCGGATAGATGAAATGGTGGCACCGCCTACACCTACAAGCGTACAGAAGGCAACCAGCAGGTTCATAAGCGGGAAAGTGATGGCAAGTCCGGAAATGGCAAGCGCTCCAACACCATGACCGATGAAAATACTGTCGATAATGTTGTAGAGTGACGTCAGCGTCATGCCGATGATGGCCGGCAACGAATATTGCAGAAGGAGTTTCCCGATGGGAGCTTCGCCCAGAATGTGTGGATTATTTGTTGTCATGCTCAAACCTAATTACCTATTACGGGACAAATGTACGCATTTGTTTGTTGACAGAGCGGTTTATGTTCTTTGTGTTTTGAAATTTTTTGAAAAATTATAATATTTCATGGCTGCTATATATAAATAATTAAGGTGTAGACGGGAGAAGGTATGCGGGCGATTGAGGTGGTTTTTTGTGCTGTTTGGAGGCAATTTTGGGCCGATTGGAAATTATATGTGTTAAATTTTACATTGTTAACGTGCGGAAGCGGAAAAAAAGAAGAAAAAAAGCGGTTTTTGGGCAAGAAAATCGATTTTTTTTGAAGAAAAATCGAGAAAAATATGTTTTACAGCATAAAATTTAAAATCGTTTGTAACTTATTGAAATACAGTATGCTAAATGCTATTTGCAGTTAAACGCACCTGCGTATGGACGGTGTTGGAAAAGAAAAAAATGCATGTTATCGTAATTTTTTTGAGAAAAATGCTTGTAGTATTTTTTTTTGTTATAACTTTGTATCGTTTTTGAAGCATAAAAATTGTTTTATTATTAAAATTTAAACGAAATGAAAAAGTTAGTTTTATTACTTGCTGTTGTATTTAGCGCATCTTTGTTCTCTTGTGGTAACAAGGCAGAAAACGCTGCTGCTACTGACACTGTAGCTGCTGACACTGTTGCAACTGTTGATACTGTAGTTGCTGACACTGTAGCTGCTGACACTGTAGCTGCTGACACTCTTGCAAAATAATTTGAGCTAATACAGATTAAAGCATAAAAGCTGCTTCACCGGGTGTGAGGCAGCTTTTTTTATGTCTATCTCGGTGTGAAAAAAGCTGATACGTTTGTCTCTCCGCTTTGCTTGCATTATATTTGTAGGTAAATAATAACCTAATTTGATATTATGAATAAATTCGGAAATTTTTTGGTGGGATTGGCAGCCGTTTCCGGCTTGTATTCCTGTTCCGACGGTTCGGTAGACATCTATATGCCGGCGCGTTTGAATGAATCGGATATGTGGAGCATTGTCAATGCCCGAAACGGTGAAGTGGTGGCGCAGGACGCTTTTTCCAGAGCTCCTTCTGCAATTGGACAAGGTAATATTTTCTATGTAGAAACTTCCGACGGACTTTTTGAATATTACAAAGTGTCGGATGTCAATAATCCGATATCTTCCGAACGGTTCAGCCAGGCTGGCGATTTTAATACGGATGTCGCATTTGCCGTCAAGCCGGATGAAACCATTTCGCTGATCAACAGTTCGATAGTGGTGGTCAAGCAGTTGCCGGCATCCGTGAAGTCGGTGTATGGATTTAGCGGTGAACTTGCCCGGTTTAAAAATGAGAAGGGATTGTACGGCTATCTTAATAAGAAGGGCGAAGTGGCCATCGAGGCGAAATATGCGGAGGCTACCAATTTTTCCGGCGATTATGCCTTTGTCTTTGAGTTGGGTGAGAACAGCAAAATCCTTCTTATAGACAAACAGGGTAAGACTGTGACACAGTTTGCTCCCGACCGTTATGACTGGATTTATTTCCCGTTTTTTAACGGCTATTTTGCAGCATCGACCAACGGAAAGGTTACTCTCTACAATGACAGGAACGAAAAAGTGCTGTCAAACAATATGATGGAATACGACGGGACAGACGACGGCCTATATCAGGTACACGAAGGAAAATTCATTTTCAGCAATGACGATATGTACGGCTTGATGGATATGGATGGAAAAGTGCTGGTCCGTCCTAAATATAAGTCGTTGCGCTATTCAGGCAATGACCGTTATGTGGCGTTGCGCAACAATGTATACGGTGTGGTGAACGGTGCCGGCGAAGAAATCATACCGTTTGAATATGAGTTTATTCGAGGCTTGGGGACAAACCGTTATCTGGTGAGCGAGGCAAATTTCAACTGCTATATTGTAGATGAAGATTTGAAAGAGATTCTGCCTATGGAAGTGTCCGATTACGTATTGAGTCCGGGCGGAAGAATTGATTCGGAATATGTCGATGTGTCGGCTATGGTCGACAAACTGGCATCCAAGATAACTCCGGCAGCGGCGTTTGGCGTCGACAAATCGAAAACAGCCGACCAGGTGGCTGCTATGTTGGGATTTACGGATCCTTTGCAATACAGGTGGAACAACGAATTCCGGCAGGAGTTCAAGGAAAGCGACATTGATGCGGTTGTGGTCTATACTTTCGCAGGGACGGTTGCATCTTACGACTATGATTTCTCGCTGGGCGATTATGTAGACCGGTTCACATCGGCTCCGATTGAAGACGTGACCGTTTTCCTGACAAAATCATCGCTGGAGTATCGCGCCGTCCAACGTCAGTTGGCTCCGATATTCGTAAAGAACGGCTTTCGGAGAGTCGACGATGACTATGTGGCTGCCAACGGTATGACCGTATCGATGGACCTGCAGAACGGCAGTCTGGCTATCCGTTGCCGGTTCTGACGGAATGTGCCGGCGGAGGCCCGTGGTCAACAAAACCGGCGTGTGGATTGTTATTGAAAATCCGGAGGCAGGATGCGGCGACAGCCGGTTTCCTGTCAAATATCCGTGATTTTTACTAACTTTGTACAGGATAGAATGCGGTTAGTTGCAGTCAGACTTGAAAGCTCTGCTTTCGTTTGTCTCTGTACGTATCTTTCCTTTAATTTGTAAGAAATTTTTCAAGAACGAACAATGATTGACAATACTACTTTCGGAAATATGACCGTGGAGTTCCACACATTGGGGTGCAAACTGAACTTTTCGGAAACGTCGACTATAGGTAAGATGTTGGCAGAAAGGGGAGTGCGCAGTGCGCGTGCCGGCGAGGTGCCTGATATTTGTGTGGTGAATACCTGTACGGTGACAGAGCTTGCCAACAAGAAATGCCGTCAGGAAATCCGGCGGCTGGCTTCGAAATATCCGGAAGCGGTAATAGTCGTGACCGGTTGCTATGCTCAGTTGAAAAGCGAGGAAGTGGCGGGCATCGATGGTGTTGACATTGTGGTGGGCAATGACCAGAAAGAGGAGATTGTCGACTATCTCGACCGCTGGTTTGCCGAGCGCCAGCCGGTGGTGAAGGTTACGCCGCTGAAGGACATGAAGCGGTTTATCCCTTCCTGTTCGCGGGGCGACCGTACCCGTTATTTCCTGAAAGTGCAGGACGGCTGCGACTACTATTGCAGCTACTGTACCATTCCCCGGGCGCGCGGCCGTAGCCGTAGCGGCAGTATTGCCGACCTTGTGGAGCAGGCACGCGGAGCGGCAGCCGAGGGTGGCAAGGAAATCGTGATTACCGGTGTCAATATCGGTGACTTCGGTAAGGGAACTAATGAAACTTTCTTTGATTTGGTAAAAGCTCTCGATGAGGTGGAAGGCATTGAACGCTACCGTATTTCGTCGATTGAACCCGACTTGCTGACCGACGAAATCATTTCGTTCGTTGCGGGGTCGAAGCGTTTTATGCCGCATTTCCATATTCCGTTGCAGTCGGGCAGCGACGCCATGCTCAAGCTGATGCGCCGTCATTACGACCGCCAGCTGTTTGCCGACAAGATTGCCAAAATCCGCCGCGAGATTCCCGATGCGTTTATCGGGGTGGACCTGATTACGGGCATGAGAGGGGAAACCGACGAAATTTTTGAGGATTCGAAGGAATTTATTGCTTCGCTCGACATTTCTCGCCTTCATGTGTTTACTTATTCCGAACGTCCCGGAACGATGGCGCTGAACATCACTCCGGTTGTCGACCAGCAGACCAAGCATTTGCGTACGCGCAAGATGATGGCTTTGTCCGACAAAAAGCTCGATGCCTTTACCCGCCGTTATCTGGGCACAGTGCGTCCGGTGCTTTTTGAGCATACTACCGACGGAGGAACAATGAAGGGATTTACCGACAATTATTTGAGAATCGAAGTGCCGGCCGACGAGTCGCTTGTCAACCGCGTAGCGATGGTCCGTCTGGTGGAACCGACCGGTGAGGACGACCTGATTAAGGGAGAATTGGCATGAACGGAACAGTAAGAAATATCCTGTATTCGCCTTTGTGGCTGTTTCTTCACGGAGCGGCATTCCTGCCGTTGCCCGTGCTTTATGTCATTTCCGATGTGCTGGCATTCCTGACCTATCATGTGGTGCGCTACCGCAGGGAACTGGTGAAAAAGAATATCTATGCTTCGTTTCCGGAAAAGAGTGGCGAGGAAAAGAACCGTATCATCCGCCGGTTCTATCGCAATTTCACAGATATATTCGTAGAAACCGTCAAGTTGCTTCACGTCAGCGACAAGGAAATGCGCCGCCGCATTGTGTTTGAGGGCTGCGAGCAGGTGGATGCCTATACGCGCGAAGGTAAATCGGTGGCTCTCTACGCCGCCCATTTCTGCAATTGGGAATGGCTTTCGGCCATCACGATGTGGGTGGACAACGACGAGAAAATCCATTATTCGCAGGTCTACCGTCCGTTGCGCAACCAGTGGTTCGACCATTTTTATTTTGAGCTCCGCAAACGGTTCAATTCCGAATCGATTCCCAAAAACGGAGTGCTCCGTCAGCTGTTGCAGTATCGTCGCGACGGCGGATGCTTTGTGACCGGCTTTATCTCCGACCAGAAACCCAGCCACAACGACGGGCTTCATCATATCCGTTTCCTCAATCAGGATACGCCGTTTATCAGCGGTACGGAGCTGCTGGTGAAGAAGATGAAGGCGGCCGTGATGTATTTCGACATTCACCGCGTAAGCCGCGGATATTATAAGGTGACCATGCGCAAGATTGCCGACGATGCTTCGCAATGCGGAGAGTTTGAACTCACCGACCGCTTTGCCCAAATTCTTGAAGAGGCTATCCGCAAGGAACCCGACGCCTGGCTGTGGTCGCACAACCGCTGGCGCAGATAATAAAGTCAGGTTATAAAAATTAGGACTACTAAATCTTTTATAGGAAATGAATTTATTTCGGTCGCTTTTTGATTTTATCGGTGCCTTTTTATCAAGCCTTATCGGTCGTATAGCCCGCTATACTTCCTCTGCGGCTTACAAAAATCCATCCGCTAAAATTCAAAAAACAACTCGACCTAATTTTTTAAACCAGCCTTAATAAAAACTTTCAGAACACTGTTTATATGAAAAAGCCGATTGGAGTAATTATTCTGAACTGGAACGGAGCTGAATTGCTGCGCCGTTACCTGCCTTCGGTGATTGCTGACAACAATGATGAGATTGCCGACGTGGTGGTTGTCGACAACGGAAGTACCGACAACTCGCGTGAACTCCTTGCTTCGGAATTCCCCGGAGTCAAAACCTTGTTTTTCAGTGAGAATTATGGCTATGCCGAGGGCTACAACCGTGCGATAGCTGAATTGGGCTATGAATACAGTCTGCTGTTGAACTCCGACGTGGCTGTTTCGCCCGGCTGGCTTACTCCGCTTTACTCCTATATGCAGGCACATCCCGAAGTGGCGGCCTGCCAGCCGAAAATCCTTGCCGACACCGATCGCACGCGTTTTGAATATGCCGGCGCTTCGGGCGGCTATATCGACAAGCACGGCTATCCCTATTGCCGCGGCCGCATTTTTGATGCCGTAGAAAAGGACAACGGCCAGTATGACGATGTGGCAGAGGTGTTCTGGGCTACGGGTGCCGCCCTGTTGGTGCGCACGGAAGTGTATCTGAAAACCGGCGGACTCGACAGCTTTTTCTTTGCCCACATGGAGGAAATAGACCTTTGCTGGCGCATTCATCAGGCAGGCCACAGCATTAAGGTTGTGCCGCAGAGCCATGTATATCATCTTGGGGGCGGCAGCCTGCCGGCTTCCAATCCGCGGAAAACGTATTTGAATTTCCGCAACAATCTTTTCCTGCTTTATAAAAACCTGCCCCGCCGCGAGGGACGGAAAATGCTCTTCGTGCGTCGTCTTTACGACACGCTTGCCTTTTTCGTGTTTGTGGCAAAAATGGATTTTGCCAATGCACGGGTCGTGCTGAAGGCGCACAACGACTATCGGCGCATGAAGTCGCGCTACGACGGCATTCAGCCCGACCGCAATATTATGGCCGATTTCCCCACCTGCCGCATCAACATCATCCTTGCCTATCATCTTCGCGGCAAGCGCACGTTCAGCAGACTGTTTTAGGGTTTACAGTTTACGGCATTTTGGCGGACGCGGATGTTGCTACAATGCTTCCACTTATGCAAATCCGTATAATTCAATGATTTTGACGTTATTTTTCAATTAATAGAATACTCGGTAATTTGGAGAAACAAAATTCCTTGAGTGGGAATCTTAAATATTGTTCAACTTCACTTCGTTTTATGATGACGATCCTGTCGTTGTAGACAGTTGATTCTTTTTCAACATCGGTTTGTGTATATGAAAAAGTACTGCCGACCATTGTATTTTTATTGTCCGTTTCTTTGCCTGTTCTGGCAATGAAATATGAAAACGAATCCCCTGCCGGAATCTTTTTTATAAATGTGTATCCTATACTGCACGGCAGTTCTTCCACTAACGGTTCTAATTCATACATTAAAGTGATAAACCCCAGTTCGGACGGGCCTAATCCTTTGCTTTTCTTGAAAAAATCGTGCACCAATTCTTTGTCTGATTTGTTGCCTTTTGGGAAAAATGCTACCCATGTCAGATAATCTTCGTCGGAAAGATTCGTTATCCGATATTCATCTACTATTTGAATTTGTTGGGTAATTCCGTTGAAATAGTTGACTGACAGGGTGTCAATCTGTATTTCGCTCTGTGCATTCAACTTTGCGGTACAGCATAGAAAAAGCGATAAGAATATATAAATTGTTGTTTTCATAGCCAATCTGTTTCCTGTTGGTATTATAGTAATTAGCTTATGGGTAAAGAATATTCAGAAAGAGAATGTTCCTCCCGTTTATTTACGGGTGTTTTTTTATTTTCTTGAATAGCCATACAATTAAAAAGATCGTATTTATGGCTATTCCTAAATACAGTATAAAATACTGTTCTTCAGATAGGCAGGGTGGGCATTCCACTCCTTCCAAACAGGGCTCACACAGGGGTTGATAATATTTAAATAATAAATACAAAATCAAATCCACAAGAATGAGCTTGAACCACGGATTTCTAAAAATTCTGATTATTAGGGATTTTTGTGCCGGTTTCATGTCGTTTCATTTATTGTGGGGTGAAAAGCCTGTGTAAATGGTAAATTGTTGGGCAACTGCCATTTCCAAAATTAGCAATAATAAAATGTATTGTCAAGTCTGCCGGACAGATTTATGGATAAGTTATTGAAAATCTATATGAATTGGAATTGTTAATAGGACATTGACTTTCTTATTGTTGTGTATCCCAGGTGTCCAATCCTGCATTTGTTCCAATGCCTTTAATCCGGCTTTTTCAAAATTTGTCAACATGTTTAAGCCTTTGTTGTAAATTCTTGCGCCAATTAGCTGCCCTTTCGTGTTGATGACAAACTGGACTCGAAGTGTTGTCTGAATGTTTTCGTTCTGTTCGGGTGCATAATTGAAATGCGAAATAAAATCGTTCATAAAAGCACTGTTACTGCCTTTGTAAGAAGGCATCTGCTCGACAGTAGTATACGCATATTCATTTGTCATCTTGTCAAACAGCAGGGTTTCATTTGTTTGTTGGATTCTTGTGGTATGAGATTGATTGATAAACTCTCCTTGATGCAATTTTATAGTTGTCGTGTTATTGGATTGCGCCATGCAATTCAACGATAATATGACTGTGATTAGAAGTAAAGCAAATCTTTTCATGGTTGCCTGTGTTTTTAGGGTTGAAAAGTCGGAGTAAATTGTTGAATGGCAGAAGTGTTTTCCACAAAGTTAACAATAAAATGCAATTTATTCAATATCGGTCCTTGGAATTAAACTTAAATCGGTCATAAAGTCTAATGACTGATTTGGGTAAAAGGATATTGTGATTACTCAAAGATGTCAGTAGGGTTGGGTGTTTTCGTTTCTATTCGGATTCATTTGCTAAAACTTACTAAGATGTTGTTAAACATATAATTTTATTGCTTGATAATGATAAAAATAGTATATGTTTGCATCAGCATAGTTCAGCACAGTAATCGTAGTGTTTTTATGGATATGACATTGGGGCAACAATTGACGAAAGTAAAACAGTTGGCAGATTTGTTGGAGCACGAAATCGTTTCCGGCAAATATTCCGAAGGGAGTTGTCTGCCCTCAATTAACGGTCTGAGCAAGGATTATTGCGTGTCGCGTGATACCGTGTTTAAGGCTTTTCTTGAATTGCGTGAACGTAAACTTATTGATTCTATTCCGGGAAAAGGTTATTATGTTACCAACAGGCAGGAACGTGTATTTCTGCTTCTTGATGAGTATTCGCCTTTTAAAAATACACTTTACAACAGTTTTGTGAGTCGTTTGGGAAGACATTATAAGGTGGATTTGTGGTTTCACCAATACAATGAGCATATCTTCAATACTATTTTACGAGAGGCTATAGGCCGATATAATTATTATGTGGTGATGAATTTCGACAATGAAAAGTTTTCTCACATATTTAATAAAATTACGCCTTCAAAATTGCTGTTGCTCGATTTTGGAAAATTTGATAAAAAAAACTATTCCTATATTTGCCAGAATTTTGATAATTCGTTTTATGCTGTGCTGTGCGAAATGAAAGAACGTTTACGGCGTTATCGACGTATTGTGTTCCATTTGCCGAAAGAATCGAAGCATCCTTACAGCTCGGTTGGTAGTTTGCAGCAATTTTGTGCGGAGATAGGAATGGAATGTGAGGTGGATGACAGTAATGCTCTTAAGTCTGTTGATGCCGGCGTTGCATATATGGTTATACGTCAGACGGATGTAGTTGATATTATAAAGATGAGCCGGGCCAAGAAGTTGGAATGTGGCAGAGACTTTGGTCTGATTGCTTATAATGAAACTCCGGCTTATGAGGTGATTGACAAAGGCATAACATCATTAAGTGTCGATTGGGTGAAAATGGGAGACCTGGCTGCACAATTTATTGTGACAGGTGATCCTGTCCAGATCTTTTTACCTACGGAACTGCATTTGAGGGATTCTGTGTGATTTTGATTATTTGAATTGACAGATATTTTTTTGTGTACATTAATCAGCACAGTTCAGCACAGTTGCTGGGAGTATAAGGCAAAACCTAAACAAACCTAATAATTAAAAAAATGAACAAGTATCCAAAAATTGGGATTCGTCCCACAATTGACGGCCGCCAAGGCGGAGTTCGCGAAAGCTTGGAAGAAAAAACTATGAATTTAGCGAAGGCAGTGGCCGAATTGATCTCTACAAACTTGAAAAACGGTGATGGCAGCCCTGTTGAGTGTGTCATCGCTGACTCTACAATCGGTCGTGTGGCAGAAAGTGCTGCATGCGCTGAGAAATTTGAACGTGAGGGTGTTGGTGCAACTATTACCGTAACATCCTGCTGGTGCTATGGCGCTGAAACTATGGATATGAATCCTCATTATCCGAAGGCTGTGTGGGGATTCAATGGAACGGAACGTCCGGGTGCCGTTTATCTGGCAGCGGTTTTGGCAGGGCATGCACAGAAGGGATTGCCGGCATTCGGTATCTATGGCCGTGATGTCCAAGATATTGAGGACAATACGATTCCTGAAGATGTGGCTGAGAAGATTCTTCGTTTTGCCCGTGCGGCTCAGGCTGTAGCAACAATGCGCGGCAAGTCGTATCTGTCAATGGGTAGCGTTTCAATGGGTATTGCCGGTTCTATTGTGAATCCGGACTTTTTCCAGGAATATCTTGGCATGCGTTGCGAGTCAGTCGACCTTACTGAGATTATCCGTCGTATGACAGAAGGTATCTACGATCAAGAGGAATATGCAAAAGCAATGGCATGGACAGAGAAGTACTGTAAAAAGAATGAAGGCAAAGACTTCAATGTCGAATCAAAAATGAAAACCCGTGCCGAAAAGGATGCCGATTGGGAATTTATTGTGAAAATGACCATTATTATGCGCGACCTTATGATTGGTAATCCGAAGCTGAAGGAATTAGGCTTTAAGGAAGAAGCTCTCGGACACAACGCTATTGCAGCCGGTTTCCAGGGACAACGTCAGTGGACTGACTTCTATCCGAACGGCGATTATTCGGAGGCGTTGCTCAACACTTCTTTCGACTGGAACGGAATCCGCGAAGCTTTTGTTGTGGCAACTGAAAATGATGCCTGCAACGGTGTGGCAATGTTGTTCGGGCACCTGCTTACAAACCGGGCACAGATATTTTCCGATGTACGCACTTTCTGGAGTCCGGAGGCCGTGAAACGTGTGACGGGCAAGGAATTGAAGGGCCTGGCTGCCAACGGTATCATTCACCTCATTAATTCTGGTGCTACGACATTGGATGGAACAGGACAACAGACAGATGCTGATGGCAATCCGACAATGAAGCCGGCTTGGGAAATTTCTGAAAAAGAGATGGAAAAATGTTTGGAAGCTACAACGTGGTATCCGGCTAACCGTGATTATTTCCGCGGTGGTGGTTTCTCTTCCAATTTCCTTTCAAAAGGCGGTATGCCTGTGACGATGAGCCGTTTGAATTTGGTGAAAGGACTTGGTCCGGTATTGCAGATTGCTGAAGGTTGGACTGTTGAAATCGATCCGGAAATCCATAAGCTTCTTGATGAACGTACCGACCGCACATGGCCGACTACCTGGTTTGTTCCCCGTCTTTGCGACAAGCCTGCTTTCAAGGATGTATATTCAGTGATGAACAACTGGGGTGCCAATCACGGAGCCATCAGCTATGGACATATTGGTCAGGATTTGATTACTTTGGCTTCTATCTTGCGTATTCCGGTGTGTATGCACAATGTGGACGATGACAAGATTTTCCGTCCGGCTGCATGGAACGCTTTCGGAATGGACAAGGAAGGATCTGATTACAGAGCTTGTATGAATTATGGACCGATTTATAAATAACTAATACCGTGAAAACTATGGTTAGAAGATTTATTTTGAATGAAGTGTCATATTTCGGACCAGGCGCACGCGAAGTGTTGCCTTCTGAAATTTCACGCTTGGGATTGCATAAGGCTCTTGTCGTTACGGACAAGGACTTGGTGAAATTCGGTGTTGCCGAGAAGGTTCTGGAAGTTCTTCGTTCGGCAGGTATTCCTTTTGAGGTATTTAGTGAAATCAAACCGAATCCGACAGTGGCGAATGTAAAGGCCGGATTGGTTGCCTATGCGTCATCGGGTGCTGATTTTATTATTGCAATTGGTGGCGGTTCGTCGATTGACACGGCTAAAGCTGTGGGAATTGTGTCCAACAACCCTCAATTTTCCGATATCGTGTCGCTTGAAGGTGTGGCCGATACGAAAAAGAAGTCAGTTCCAATCATTGCTTTGCCCACAACAGCCGGTACAGCAGCTGAAGTGACAATCAATTATGTGATTACTGATGAGGAAAACCATAAAAAGATGGTGTGTGTAGACCCTAATGACATCCCGGCCATAGCAATTGTCGACGCTGAATTGATGTATACGTTGCCGAAAAGTCTTACGGCTGCAACCGGTCTTGATGCACTGACTCATGCCATTGAAGGTCTGATTACAAAAGGCGCATGGGAGATGAGCGACATGTTTGAAATCAAGGCAATTGAAATGATCGCCCGCTATCTGGAAACGGCTGTTGCCGAACCTTCTAATGTGGAAGCGCGTAACGGAATGGCTGTTGCGCAATACATTGCCGGTATGGCGTTCTCGAACGTAGGCCTGGGCGTGGTTCATGGCATGGCGCACCCGCTGGGAGCAAGATTTGATATTCCACATGGCGTGGCCAACGCATTGCTGTTGCCTATTGTGATGGAATTCAATGCACCTGCTGCCCTTGAAAAATATGTGGAAATAGCAAAAGCTATGAATGTGTATGTTTCGGGCATGACTGCAGAACAGGCGGCGGATGCTGCTGTGAATGCGGTGAAGGAATTATCGGTGAAAGTCGGAATTCCGCAACATCTGTCAGAACTGGGCATTAAGGAAAGCGACCTTGAGATGCTTGCCGCTGATGCGTTTGCCGATGTGTGTACACCGGGCAATCCGCGTGAAGTGAACAAAGAAATAATTTATGACCTATACAAGAAAGCGTTATGATAACAAATGAGCATATAGAAAAATTTATAGAGCAGGCACACCGTTATGGTGCAGCCGGACTGACATTATGCAGCAGCGGTAATCTTTCATGGCGTATTGGCGATGAAGTGCTGGTTTCGGGAACCGGTTCGTGGGTTCCTACTTTACCGAAAGAAAAAGTGGCAGTTTGTCGTTTGGAAACCGGTGAAGTGCTCAACGGAGTCAAGCCGTCGATGGAAAGCGGATTCCATTTAGGTGTTTTGAGAGAACGTCCGGACGTGAATGTCGTGTTCCATTTTCAGTCGTGCTATGCTACCGCAGTTGCCTGTATGAAGAATATCCCGTCGGATTTCAACGTGACGGCAGAAATTCCCTGTCATGTCGGCGCAGAGATTCCGGTAGTGCCGTATTATCGTCCGGGTTCACCGGAACTGGCAGCTGCCGTGATAGCAGCCATGAAGGACCACAATTCTATCTTGCTCCAAAAGCACGGTCAGGTGGTGTGCGGTGAAAATTTCGAACAGGTGTTTGAACGTGCGACTTTTTTTGAAATGGCATGCCGCATCATTGTCTTGTCAGGCGGTGCATACAATACGTTGAGCCGGGAAGAAATAGATGATTTGGAAACTTACGTTTTAGGTAAGAAAACAAAATGACAGAAGCGTATTTGGCTGTAGATTTCGGAGGTGGTAGCGGCAGAGTAATAGCCGGCTACCTTTCCTCCGGTGAACTTGTTGTTGACACTGTCTATCGCTTTTCAAATAGGCAGGTGCGTTTGGGAAATCACATTTATTGGGATTTCCCGGCACTGTTTGCCGCTATGAAGCAAGGCCTGCGTATGGCAGTGGAGAAAGGATATCGCATTAAGAGTATCGGTGTTGATACTTGGGGCGTGGATTTTGGTCTGATTGATAAAGAAGGCAATCTGATGTCCAATCCCGTTTGCTATCGTGATAGCCGTACTGAAGGTATCCCTGATGAGGTGTTCTCGCAGATTGATGTGGCGGAACATTATGCGGAAGCGGGAATACAGATAATGGAAATCAATACTCTGTTTCAATTGTACGCATTGAAAAAGTCAGGAAAATGGCAGTTGGAAAATGCTGACAAACTACTGTTTATGCCTGATTTGTTCAGCTATTTCCTTACTGGTGTTGCCAACAATGAATATAGTATTGCCTCTACTTCAGAATTGCTGGATGCGAAAACACGCCGTTGGAATTATCCGCTGATGCGTAAGTTAGGTATTCCGGAACATATTTTCTGTGATATCGTAATGCCCGGTGACGAACGGGGAAAGCTGTTGGATTCTATTAAGGAAGAATTAGGCATTGATTACGATGTGGATGTTATTGCTGTGGCATCCCATGATACGGCAAGTGCAGTTTATGCCGTTCCTGAGTCGCAGAAGTCCGGCAGTAAAGCGTTCCTCAGTTCTGGAACGTGGTCGTTGTTGGGGGTTGTCCTCGATGAACCAGTATTGACGGAAGAGGCACGGTTGGCCGGATTTACCAATGAAGGCGGCGTGGGAGGCAAGATCTGTTTTCTTCAGAATATAACGGGGCTTTGGATTTTGCAGCGTCTTGTGTCTGAATGGTCGGCAAAAGGACTGGAATCAGATTATGGAAGATTAGTCGCTTTGTCGGAAGAGGCTGAAATTATGTCGGTAATAGATGTTGACGACAGTGTTTTTCAGAATCCGTCCGATATGGCGGAAGCCATTGCTGCTTATTGTGGAAAAAGCGGTCAGCAGATACCTCAGTCTGTGGGGGAATATGTGAAATGCGTGCTGCTGTCGCTTGCGAAACGCTATAAGAAAGGCATTGACGGTTTGAACAGGCTCTTGCCAGAACCGGTGGAGTCACTTCAAATTATTGGTGGTGGCTGTCAGAACCGTTATCTGAACCGTTTGACGGAAGAAGCTACCGGTTTGCAAGTTGAGGCTGGTCCGGTTGAGGCTACGGCCATAGGAAACATCCGGCTGCAAATGAAATCCTGTCAGAAATAAGCCTAATACCCCAATTGTATCTGTAAAGGGAATAAGCGTGTAACGGGAAAACCCTTTGCAGAATAAAAAGATAGAAATGCTGGTCGTAATATGCCAGTCCAGACAGAATATGTCTGTGTTTTTTTAAGTTCAGACCTTAAAATCGTTGTCTGTTTAGAATATGTACCAATGCGGTTCCCTTCCTTTTGTTTATGGCAGAGGAAGGGGGCCATAATAAATCTCAAACAATGAAAAATGATAAAGAATCCATAATTTCAAAAGATGGTGTAAACTATCTTGTGCCGTTTATTCTTATTACTGCCTGTTTTGCCTTGTGGGGATTTGCTAACGATATCACGAATCCGATGGTGAAAGCCTTTTCAAAAATTTTCCGCATGAGTGTGACCGAGGGGACTTTTGTTCAGGTGGCATTCTATGGAGGATATTTTGCAATGGCTTTTCCAGCTGCTATGTTTATCCGCAAATTTACCTACAAGTCTGGGGTGATTTTGGGGCTGGGGCTTTATGCCTTAGGTGCACTCTTGTTTTTCCCAGCTATGCATATCGGCACATATCTTCCGTTTTTGATTGCGTATTTCATTATGACATGCGGCCTGTCGTTTCTTGAAACCAGCTGTAATCCTTATATTCTTTCAATGGGACCGGAACATTCAGCTACGCGTCGTCTGAATCTTGCTCAAGCGTTTAATCCGATAGGGTCGCTGCTTGGTATGTTCGTTGCCATGAATTTCATTCAGAACCGTTTGAATCCGATGGATACGGCAGAACGCAGTATGCTTGACCATGCGGAGTTTGAGCAAATCCGTGATTCCGACCTTGCTGTGCTGATTGCCCCATATTTGGTAATTGGATTTATTATAATATTTATGTTGCTGGTGATACGTTTCACAAAGATGCCTCGTACGGGAGAACAGGTGCATTCCATTAATTTTTTGCCGACACTGAAACGTATTTTTTCCATTCGCCATTATCGGGAAGGTGTGGTGACTCAGTTCTTTTATGTGGGAGCTCAGATTATGTGCTGGACGTTCATTATTCAATATGGTACACGTTTGTTTGTTTCACAAGGGATGGAAGAACAGGCAGCGGAAGTATTGTCGCAGCAGTATAACATTGTGGCAATGGTTATATTCTGTATAAGCCGCTTCATCTGTACTTTCATGTTGCGTTATTTCAATCCGGGAACGTTGCTGAAAATCTTGGCAATTGCTGCTTGTTTGTTGACTTTGGGTGTGATTTTCTTTACTAATATTTACGGACTTTATTGTCTGGTTGGTGTATCTGCCTGTATGTCGTTGATGTTCCCGACTATTTACGGCATTGCATTAGGCGGTTTGGGGGACGATGCAAAATTCGGGGCAGCCGGCCTGATTATGGCTATTCTTGGTGGCTCTGTTCTGCCTCCGCTCCAGGCACGTATTATCGATATGCATTCTCTGTTTGGGTTTCCGGCGGTAAATGTGTCGTTTGTCCTTCCGTTAGTATGTTTTGTGGTAATAGTCGCTTATGGCCACCGTATGCGGAAAATTAAAAACTGAATATCCCGAAAATCATTGTAAACAAAAAGAAAGCCTGCATCATGGCGGTGCAGGCTTTCTTGTATGATGTAAAAATAAGGATTAGCAATATTCTGCCCAGTTGGTGTTCTGCATGTTTCCTGACTTGATGAATTCTTCGTGGAAACCGAATGCAGCCTTGAGGCAGTGCGGAGTGTGGCCTCCCTTGCCGAGCTTCAGGTAGTCGCGGAGCAACGGACGGTAAGCCGGGTGAGCACAGTTTTCGATGATGAGTTGTGCTTTTTCTTCCGGATCCTTGCCGCGAAGGTCGGCGATACCCTGGTCGGTGATAAGAACGCTGACAGAGTGTTCGCTGTGGTCGAGGTGAGAAACCATCGGTACGATTGTACTGATTTTACCTTCCTTCGTTACTGACGGACAGCTGAAGATAGAGATGTAGGCGTTGCGTGTGAAGTCGCCAGAACCACCGATACCGTTCATCATCTTAGTTCCGACAACGTGAGTAGAGTTGACGTTACCGAAGATGTCGGCTTCGAGGGCAGTGTTCATAGTGATAAGGCCGAGACGGCGGATGATTTCCGGATTGTTGGAAATTTCGCCCGGACGGATAACCACTTTGTCGCGGAAGAATTCAATGTTGCTGAAGAATTTGTCCATTGTTTCGTCCGAGAATGTGAGGGAGCAAGTACTACCGAAGCGGCATTTGCCCATTTCCATCAGTTCGAGAACGGCATCCTGGATAACTTCGGTATACATGTCGAATGCAGGAATTTCCTTGCTTTCGCCAAGTCCGTGGAGCACGGCGTTTGCAATGTTGCCTACACCTGACTGCAACGGGAGGAATTCTTTAGGAATACGTCCGGCACGGAGTTCGCCGATGAGGAACTTGCACACGTTTTCGCCGATGCGCATGGTTGTTTCGTCGAGCGGAGCGAAACCGTGAACGTGGTCGCTGCTGTTTGTCTTGACGATACCAACGATTTTAGCCGGGTCAACTTTCAGGTACGGAGTACCGATGCGGTCGCTTGGCTTGTAGATAGGAATCTCGCGACGGTAAGGAGGGTCGAGAGGAATGTATATATCGTGAAGTCCGCGGATTTCAGCCGGGATATGTTCGTTAAGTTCAATGATGATTTTGTCGGCCATATGGGCGAAAGTCGGGATATTGCCGACGCCTGCACCCAGCAGGATTTCACCGTTGTCGCTGACTTCGCGGGCTTCGATAACTGCAACGTCAATCTTGCCGAAGAATCCGTAGCGGAGGTTCTGCGACAATTGTGAGAGGTGCATGTCAAAGTAGTGGATTTCGTGGTTGTTGACGCTGTTTCGTGTATCTTTGCACGATTGGTAGGGAGTGCGGATGTTTACTGCGTTGGCACGGCTGAGTTCGCCGTCGATGTTGTCATTGGTAGACGCACCAGTAAAAACGTTGATTTTGAACGGGCGACCTTCTTCGTGTTCCTTTTTTGCTTTAGCGGCAATAGCTGGAGCGACGAATTTCGGAGTACCGGCAGCTGTAAAACCAGAGAAACCGACGTTATCGCCATTTTTTACAAATTCTGCAGCTTGTTCTGCAGTGATAAAAGGAAAAGCCATATTAATTAAAATTAAGTTTAGTTTTTCGTTGTCGAAAAATAAAAAGTCTATTAATTTTAGTATTTTTGCACGATGCAAATTGCGCATACTATGCCAAGTGCAAAAATACTAAAATATTTGAATTTTGGCATAAATGGTGCAATAAAAGATGCACGCTAAACAAAATAATCCGGACAGACGTTTGAAAAGATAATTATGGACGAACAAAGACAATTTGACAAAAAGTTATTTATAGAAACTTATGGTTGCCAAATGAACGTTGCCGACAGCGAAGTCGTTGCTTCGGTGATGCAAATGGCGGGTTACGAGTTGACAGAGGAATTGGAAGAAGCCGATGCCGTGTTCTTGAACACATGTTCAATCCGTGACAATGCCGAACAGAAAATTTTTTCACGTCTTGAATATTTTGCCTCGTTGCGTAAAAAGCGCAAGGGACGCAAACTGATTGTAGGCGTGCTGGGCTGTATGGCTGAACGCGTGAAGGACGACCTGATTGCCAACCACGGTGTGGATATTGTGGCAGGCCCTGACGCTTATCTTTCGCTTCCCGACCTTGTGGCTTCGGCTGAGGTGGGCGAAAAGGCCATCGATATCGAACTTTCGACAACGGAAACCTATCGCGACGTAATTCCGCAGCGTATCGGTCATAACCGTATCAGCGGTTTTATCAGCATTATGCGCGGCTGCAACAATTTCTGTTCCTACTGCATCGTGCCTTATACCCGCGGCCGTGAACGCAGCCGTGAACCGCAGAGCATCCTGAACGAACTTGCCGACATGCGTGCCAAAGGTTTCAAGGAAGTGACGCTGCTGGGACAGAATGTCAATTCCTATCATTATGAATATCCCGACGGCAGTGTTCTCGGCTTTGCCGGCCTGCTCAAGCTCGTTGCCGAGTCGGCACCTGAAATGCGTGTGCGTTTCACAACTTCCCACCCGAAGGACATGAGCGACGAAACAATTCAGGTCATTGCTGAAACTCCGAACGTGTGCCGCCACATCCATCTGCCGGTGCAGTCGGGCAGCAACAAGGTGCTGAAGGCGATGAACCGCAAATATACCCGTGAGTGGTATCTCGACCGTATTGCCGCTATCCGTAAGGCAATGCCTGACTGTGGTATCTCTACTGACATGTTTACCGGTTTCCACGATGAGTCGGAAGAGGATTTTGAAGAAACGCTGAGCCTGATGCGCGAAGTGGTGTTCGACAGTGCGTTCATGTTCAAATATTCCGAACGTCCCGGAACGTTTGCCTCCAAGAATCTGCCCGACAATGTGAGCGAAGAGGTGAAGATAGACCGTCTGAACCGCATGATTGCCTTGCAGAACGAACTTTCGGCAGAAAGCAACCGCCGCGATATCGGCAAAACATTTGAAGTGCTGACGGAAGGCTACTCCAAACGTTCGCGCGAACAGCTTTTCGGTCGCACGGAGCAGAACAAGGTGGTGGTATTTCCCCGTGGAAACCACCGTATCGGCGAGCTTGTCCGCGTGAAGGTAAAGGACGCTTCATCGGCTACGCTGATTGGCGAAGAAGTGGAATAGTATGGCTTGGGAGCAGGGCGTTTGCCTGCTCCGGCTGACAACATAAAAACGAATCTGTGTATGACTAAAGAAGCAATTTCCGGCAATGCTCCGGATTTCGACCCGTATGCAGTGGCCGATGGCGACAACCGCCTGTGGAATCGCAACTATGTGTTTGTCATGCTTGCGAATTTCCTGCTGTTCTTTTCATTATATAATTTGATGCCGATTCTGCCGATTTATCTTGCCGACGAGCTGGGGGCAGGGCGCGACATCATCGGAGAAGTGATGGGCGGCTTTATCATTACCGGACTGATGATTCGTCCGTTTAGCGGTTATATCGTCGACAGCTTTCCGCGCAAGAAGGTGCTGATGGTGTGCTATCTGGTTTTTTCGCTGTTCAATATTGGATTCGTGGCCTCTACTACCGTGCTGATGTTCGGACTGGTGCGTACGCTTCAGGGGTTTGCTTTCGGGTCAACTTCGGTGGCCAACAGTACGGTTGCCATTGACGTGCTTCCTTCAAGCCGCCGCAGTGAAGGCATCGGCTATTACGGTATCAGCAACAATCTGGCAATGGCAATAGGTCCGTCGGTGGCTTTAGCACTATACAATAATATTCCCAACATTCATCTGGTATTTGCAGTGCCTCTGATTTCCTCGCTGATAGGATTCGCCTGCATAATGATGGTGAAAAACAAGCCTCGCGCCATCGTCAAGAACCAAGTGCCGCTGTCGTTCGACCGCTTTTTCCTGAAAGTGAGCCTGACAGAGGGTTTCAATTTGATTCCGTTCGCTTTCGCCAGTGCGACGCTTACCACTTATCTTGCCATTTACGGAAAACAGGAACTCGGCATATATTCCGGCAGTGGGGTGTTCTTTCTGGTGCTTTCCGTGGGACTGATACTTTCGCGCGTGTTCACGAACAAGTGGGTGCGCAGGGGGTATATCATTGAAAACGTGAAGGCCGGAATGATTCTGGTTGTTGTCGGCTTTCTGGTCTTTGTCGGAATCAGCCACATGGCCGCTTTCTATGTGTCGGCACTGATAATCGGGCTTGGCTACGGCACCATGTGCCCTTCCTACCAGAGTATGTTTATCAATCTTGCGCCCAACAGCCGGCGGGGTACGGCAAACTCTTCCTATCTGACTTCGTGGGATGTGGGGGCCGGTATCGGAATCTTCAGTGGCGGCTATATTGCCGAGCGCACCAGCTATCATTTTGTGTATTGGATTTGCTTTACCGCATGTGTCGTCGGTGCTCTTATTTATTTTGCCTACACCTCAAAACATTTTAATCGTCTAAAAATTAGGTAAAAAAACAAAATAAAACTATACAGGCAATTGACAAAGGCACTTTGGCGGTTGTATCTTTGCATAAGATAAGCTGCGGTTCGGCAAAGTTAAACTGAAAACTGCGTTTTCGTTTGCCTTTGCTCTCACCTTGCATTATCTTTGCAAATAATTTTCTTAAATTTCCCGTTTTATGTGTAAACGGGTAAAAGTACATAGTGATGAGCAAAGAGAAAAAATCGAAAATATCTTATTTTCAGTCAAATTTCACATCGACAATCAGCGTCGCTTTGGTGTTGCTGCTTTTGGGAATCATTGCGTTCCTTGGAATACTTGCCAATACATTCTCAAAGGAACTGAAAGAAAATATAGGTTTCAGTGTGGTTTTGCAGAGTGAAACTACTCCCGAACAGGTGGCGGCGATGGACAAAATGTGGAAGGCTTCGCCTTACGTGTCGGATGTGAAATTCATTTCGAAGGAAGCTGCGTTGCAGAATTGGCAGGCAGAAACGGGTGAGAATCTGGTGGAACTGTTTGGTGTGAATCCGCTGAATGCCGAGTATGAAGTGTATGTAAAGGCCGAATATGCCAATCTTGACAGTCTGCAAGTGATTGAACGGCAGTTGAAAACTATCACTTTCGTCGACGAAATAGCCATGCACAAGAGCGAGGTGGATGCCGCCAACCGTAATATCAGCAATGTGGCATTGGTGCTGTTTGTCATCGCTGTGTTGCTGATGCTTATCTCTTTCGTGCTGATTAACAATACAGTGCGGTTGACTGTGTATTCCCGCCGTTTCCTGATACATACAATGAAACTTGTCGGTGCAAAGCCGGGATTTATCCGTCGGCCGTTTGTCATAAGCAATATGCTGAACGGTTTGATTGCCGCATTCGTGTCGATGCTTTTCCTTTTGGGTGTCTATCTGTTCCTTCAGAATATCGACGAAGCGCTTGTTGTTTCGTTCTCAGCGCTGGAAATTGTGGCCGTGTTTGCAGGACTGATAGTGCTGGGTGTGCTGATATGCGGTTTGGCAGCCTTTTTGGCCGCTGACAAATACATCCGTCTCAGCTACGACGATTTGTTTAAACGATAATCATTTTAAGCTTAAAATTATATATGGAAGAAATCAACAACGTTTCCGGACAGCAACCGGAAACTACCAAGACTTTGACTAAGGCAAACTTTCTGCTGATGGGGGTTTCTGTGGTAATGATTATAGTCGGCTTTCTGCTGATGGGCGGCGAACCGAGCACCGACGAGGCGTTCAATCCCGATATTTTCAGCACCGTGCGTATTGCTGTCGGACCGACAATTTCTTTTTTAGGGTTTGTGCTGATGTTTTTTGCAATTTTATATAAGAAAAAGTAGACGTAGCGTATGAATGTTATTGAATCGGTAATTATTGCAGTAGTAGAGGGACTTACAGAATTTCTTCCGGTTTCTTCAACCGGTCACATGATAATTACACAGCATTTGCTGGGTGTTGAAAGTACTCCTTTTGTGAAGGCGTTTACGTTCATTATCCAGTTTGGTGCAATTTTGTCGGTTGTATGGCTTTATTGGAAGCGCTTTTTCCGGTTGAACCATACGCCTGCTCCGGAAAATGCGACTCCATTGAAGCGTTTTCTTCACAAATATGATTTTTATTGGAAACTTTTTGTGGCGTTCATTCCGGCTGCTGTGTTGGGATTGCTGCTTGAAAAATATATTGATGCCATGCTCGAAAGTGTGGAGGTTGTAGCCATCATGCTTATTGTGGGCGGTGTATTTATGATTTTCTGTGACAGAATTTTCAATAAAGGTTCGGACAGCACTGAACTGACAGAGAAACGCGCATTCCGTATCGGTTTGATGCAGTGTATTTCCATGATTCCAGGTGTGTCGCGTTCGATGGCAACGATTGTTGGAGGTATGTCGCAGCGATTAAGCCGCAAGAATGCTGCTGAATTTTCGTTTTTCTTGGCGGTGCCTACAATGTTTGCTGCTACTTGCTATAAGCTGCTTAAGTTGTATATGGATTTCGGTTCTTCTGTCATCATGGACAACCTTGCAGTGCTGATTGTCGGTAATGTTGTGGCGTTTGTGGTGGCAGTGTTGGCCGTGAAGTTCTTTATCGACTATGTGACAAAATATGGTTTCAAGCTTTTTGGCTATTACCGTATTATTGTCGGAGTGGTGATTTTGGTAATGCTCATGTCAGGAGCAAACCTTACAATAGACTAAAAATTGATATATGCTTCATCCCGTAGAAGGAGAAATTTTTTATGTTGACAAACCGCTTCGCTGGACGTCGTTCGACGTTGTGAAGCGTATCCGGGGTGCACTTTCACGCCGTACCGGATTGAAAAAACTGAAAGTAGGCCATGCCGGTACGCTCGACCCGTTGGCAACTGGAGTGATGACTGTGGTGACAGGGCGTGCCACCAAGCAGATTGAGGCACTTCAGGCGCATACAAAGGAATATGTGGCGACTATCCGTTTAGGGGCGACCACGCCTTCTTTTGATTTGGAAACGGAAATAGATGCCGAATATCCGTGGGAGCACATCGACCGCCCGATGGTGGAAGAAGCTCTGAAAAAGTTTGTCGGCAGCATCAAGCAGGTTCCTCCTGCCTATTCGGCCTGTAAGATTGACGGCAAACGTGCCTATAAAATGGCGCGGAAGGGCAAGGAAGTGAACATAAAGGCCAAGGAGCTTGTTATCGATGAAATTGAACTGCTCGACATGCAGATGCCGGTCATTGTCATTCGGGTAGTGTGCAGCAAAGGCACTTATATCCGTGCCCTTGCACGTGACATTGGAGAATCGTTGGGCAGTGGCGGACACCTGACGGGCTTGCGCCGTACGCGAGTCGGCGATGTGGCAGTGGAAAACTGCCTTTCGGTAGAGGATTTGATGAAACACTTGGAAACAGCCGACATTGAATTGCCGGAAGAAAATCAGTAGAAAAGAAATTTAAAACGAGAACACAAGATATGAAGCTTTCACAATTTAAATTTAAATTGCCGGAGGAATTAATCGCACAATATCCGGCCCCGGAACGTGACGAGTCGAGACTGATGGTTGTAAACCGTAAGACTGGAGCTATTGAACACAGAGTGTTTAAGGAAGTTCTTGACTATTTCGACGACGGCGACCTTTTTGTGTTTAACGATACAAAGGTTTTCCCTGCCCGTCTGTACGGCAACAAGGAAAAAACCGGTGCAAGAATTGAAGTGTTCCTGTTGCGCGAACTGAATGAGGAACATAAATTGTGGGACGTATTGGTAGAACCTGCACGAAAGATACGTATCGGCAACAAACTGTATTTCGGAGAAGATGAGTCAATGGTAGCGGAAGTTATCGACAATACCACTTCCCGTGGCCGTACACTTCGTTTCCTTTACGACGGTCCGCACGACGAGTTCAAGGATGCCTTGTTCAAACTCGGACAAACTCCGCTTCCTGAATATATTACCCGTGAGCCGGTGCCGGAAGACGAAGAACGTTTCCAGTGCATTTTTGCCAAAAATGAGGGTGCTGTGGTGGTTCCTGCCGCCGGTACACACTTCAGCCGTGAATTGCTGAAACGTATGGAAATCAAGGGTGTGAACTACGATTTCTTGACCATGCATTTCGGATTGGGCAATTTCCGTGAAATTGATGTGGAAGACTTGACAAAGCACCGTATGGACTCAGAACAGGTGGAAGTGGGTGCTCATTTGGTTGACTTGGTGAACAGTACGAAAGATGCCGGAAAGGCAGTCTGCGCTGTTGGCGCTTCTGTGCTTCGCGCCATGGCAAGTACTGTAAGCATGGACGGACATATCAAGGAGTTCAGCGGCTGGACAAACAAGTTTATTTTCCCGCCGTATGACTTTACGGTCTGCACTTCAATGATCAGTAATTTCCATTTGCCGTATTCAACGATGCTTATGCTCGTTGCTGCATTCGGTGATTACGATATCGTGATGAATGCCTATAATGAAGCTGTAAAAGAAAAATATCGCTTTGGCGTATATGGTGATGCCATGCTGATTATCTAATCGGTTGCATCAATAAACAGTCAAGGGGCTGTATCGGTTTTTCCGGTACAGCCCCTTGATGTTATCTTGGTCATTGTTTCGGTTATTGCCAGGTGTAGTTGCCGGCGTGGCGTGATTTTATGCGGGCTATGCAGTTTCTGAACGGACGAACGAAACGCAGTGCCGGTACGGTGAAAAACAACATGCGTCCTTGTAGCAGGCGTGCGGTCTTGCGGTAGGTCAGTATGTCGGAAAGCTGTTGAACGATAAACAGCAGTAGCGCAGCGCCGCCGATGGCTCCAGCTTTCCAATAGTCGGATATCTCATTGGTTTGGGAGGCAATCCATGCGGCATAGCCTATCGTGCAGGCAACGGCCAGCAGAAATACGTAGTAGCAAGCCTGTCTTACCGTTTCTCCGTTGATGAGCGGGCGTGTGCGCCGTTGGGTAAAGCATCGGAACAGTTTCTGCAAGCGGAATTCGTAACGGAAATCGTCGTGGCGTTCCAGCAGGATAGTTTCCGGCGACAATTCGACCGCAGTTTTTCCACGGCGTGCTATCTCTTTCAGGAAGATGTCGTCGTCGCCGTACTTCAGATTCAGCGAAGAAGAGAATCCACGGTTGTCGAAGAACAGTTGCTTGCGGTAGGCAATGTTGCTTCCGTGACAGCGGAACGGACGGCGGCAGAGAGCAGCATTAAGATAGATGGCAGCTTCTTCCGTTTCGTCATAGGCACGGTAGCGCCGGCCTCTTTCCACATCGTTGTCGAATTCACTGTGGGCGTAGCCGACAACGATGTCCGCGCCCTTGGCAAAATGGCGTGCCATGCCCGTCAGCCATTGGTCGGATTCCGGGCGGCAAAGGGCTGACGTAATCAGCACGAAATCGTTGACAGCCGCTTTGATGCCGAGCGTGATGGACAGCTTCTTTATGGAAACATTGCAGGAGTTTTCGGGAGTGAATGTCGTGCGCAGATGGGGATATTCCAATCCCAAGCGGGTGAGGGCATCGCCCACATGTCCGCATTTGTCGGCGTTGACCACAATTACTTCATAGTCAGGATAATTTTGCTCCATCAGCTGTGGAATCATTGTTTGAAGGGCTTCGCTACAGTTGGCAGGGGCGTAGACTATTACAGAAAGTGCGGGCAAATTTGTTCTGGCATTCCCGTCCTGAGCCAATGATTTTTGTTTTATCCATCTGCCGATGCGGCGTGGCAGAGCGGCGGAAGTGGCAATGACGACGATTGTCAGCAGGAACAGGCAGGAAAGAGCCGAAAGTTCCAGTGTCGTTATGTTGAAAGGAAGTGCTATATCCATGTGGGCTATACTTAAAAATGTCGTGCAAAGTTAACGAAGACTGCGGAAATATTGATTGCTTTTCGGTTAAAATAAAAAATAGCCGTGCAGTAAAACTGTTGTATGGCCGTTTAATAAAAGATTACAAGCCGGAAACATAATAAAATGTTCTTGGATTCGTTTAAATTAAAAATGTGCATATATGAGAAAGAATAATATTTTGATACTTTTAATCGGAGTGTTTGCCATGTTGTTCACTTCCTGTAGAACAGGAGAAAGCCTTACTTATTTTCAGAATGCCGATGAGGTGGGCGAAAGCATCCGAAATGTGGATTATGCTATAGAAATAGTTCCTGCTGACGAACTTTTCATATCGGTCAACTCTCTTGTTCCTGAAGCAACTGCCATCTACAACCTTCCGTTGTCGAATCCGGCACAGGCAGGTAGTCTGGAGCTTACAACTTCGCCGAAGAATCAAACATATATTGTCAATAAGGACGGTAATATCCAGTTCCCGGTATTGGGACAGCTTCATGTGGCCGGCATGACCATTCACGAGCTGACGGAAATGCTGACAAAGGAAATTTCCAAGGATGTGGAGAATCCGATTGTCCGTGTTCAGCTGATGAACTTCCGTGTCAATGTGTTGGGTGAAGTGAAGAATCCGGGACAAATTGTTGTTACCACAGAACGTTTCTCCATTTTTGACGCATTGGCAACAGTGGGCGACTTGACAGAATATGGCCGCCGCGAGAATGTGACGCTTATCCGTGAAGTGGACGGTGTCCGCACTTACCATCGCATCAATCTGAATGATGCCAATGTGGTAAATTCGCCTTATTTCTATCTTCAGCAGAATGATGTAATCTATGTCGAGCCTAACAAGGTAAGAAAGGACAACTCAAAATATAATCAGAACAATTCATTCCGTATTCAGGTCGTTTCGACAGTCGTGAGTCTTGCATCAGTGATATCTTCTTTGCTGATTGCCTTGGTTATCAACAATAGATAATGAATAAATAGTTGATGCTGGACATTAATCGGACATACTTCTGGCTGTTTTGTTTTGCCGTGCTGAGTTTGATGTTAGGAATAGTAGTCTTCAAACTCGCCGATGAAGTGTGTCTGTTGGCATTTGCCATATTGGGTGCATTGGATATGCTTTACAACCGCCGGTGGCGTGCCTACCGGTTGTTTTTTGTGTTTTTGGCTGTGATGGCATTCTATGCCTGGTATAGCATCTATTTCCTTGATTATAATACTCCGCGTGCTATTGTCAATGACTTTGTCATTCAGATGAAGCCGTTGATTGCCTTTTCTGTTACCTATGCAATAGCTCCTCAATTTACAGGAAAGGAAAAGCGGATATTAAAATATCTGTGTATCGTACTGTCCGTATTTTCTTTTTTATTGATGGTGACCAATACCTATCGTACGTTGCTTTTCCATGTCTACTATCAGGGCCTGTTGTGTGCCGGATGCGGTATTGTATATCTGTTGATGGCTTACGACAAAGAACAACCTAAGGGCTGGAGCCGGAAAGACTTGCTTTGGGCTGTTGCCATCTTTATGATGGGACTGGCTTGTACGCGTGCAAAATACTACGGATTCTTCGTCTTGGCAATGTTTATGCTTATTATATATAAGCCGGGAATGATGAATTTGAAGAATCTGCGTAATCTTGGTATTCTTTTGTTGGTTGCCGGAGCGGTACTAATCGTTTCTTGGAATAAGATTGAATATTATTTTATTACGGGTAATTCTGATACTTTTGACCCGGAAGTGGCTCAATCGTTTGCCCGTCCTGTTCTGTATGCCACTTCCATATTGATTTTTGCTGACCATCTGTGGTTGGGCTCCGGTTTGGCTTCGTTTGCGACATATTCCTCTTCAACAGCGATCAACTATTCTCAAGTGTATTATAAGTATGGAATAGATGCTGTTTGGGGATTGTCTCCGACATTTGATACTTTTATTGCCGATACCTTTTATCCCGAACTGGCTCAGTTCGGTTTGTTGGGTTTAGTGTTATTCGGTGTGTTTTGTTGGTGGCTATGGCAGAAGTTACGCTTGTTATTGCATGGAAATATGTCGCCTCTTTTTGTGGTCGGCGTGTTAGCTTTTGGATTCTTGGCAATTGATGCTACTTCCAGCTGTAGTGTTCTTCAAGTTCCAGGAGAATTGCTGATGGCTGTATTAGGGGTGCTTGTTGCAATCGCAAAACCATTGAATAAAAGTAAAATGCTTGAATAAAAAAGAAATGAGATATGAATAAAAAGTCTGACAAAATTGATTTCTCAAGAACCATCTATGAGATGAAGCAACGTTGGTATTATTACCTGATTGCTTTCGTATTCATTATGGGATTTGTTGCGTTTTATATGTATAAAAAGAATGCTGACTACCTGTTTCATGCTAATATATTGATTGAACAGGAAGACGGAGGTGGTGCAGCAGCAGGAGGGATGGCGCAAATGATGCGTACCTTTTCGTTGGGCTCTATCGGTGGTGGTTCTGTTGACGATGAAATTCTTGTCATGCAGTCGCACAGTTTGCTTTGCGAAATGATTTCCGAATTGAAATTGAATCGTACCTATCGCGAAGAAATTGCGATGAAGAACTATTCATTGTATAAAAAATCACCGGTGGCACTGCTGGCACCGGATGAACTATTTGATACTTTGAAGTCCGGATTCCAAATGACCGTAAAGCTGCGTCCTGACGGTTTAGCTGATGTGAAGGCCACTAAAGGTTTGTTAAAAACAACATTGTTTGAAAAAAGCGGTGTGACACTTCCATTGACTATGAATATACCTTCTCGAGGTATTTATGTTTTGGAGAAAACCGCAGACTATGTGGAAGGTGAGGAACGCAATTTGAAAATAAGTGTGGCCGGTAACAGTCAAATAGCAGAAGATTTTGCTCGGGAGCTTGTCGTCGATTATTCTTCAAAGAATTCGAATGGCATTACATTGGAAATCGAAGACAATGATTTGCAACGGGGTAAAGATATCTTGAACAAGTTGATTGAACTTTACAACAATCGCCGTACAAATGAGAAGAATTTGAAAACTTCCAATGAATTGAAATTTATAGATGAACGTTTGGCATCTCTTACCGGACAGCTTCATGATGCGGAAAAGAAAGTGGAAGATTTTAAAACTTCAAACAATGTGACTGACATTGAAGTGGAAGCTCGCGTATTGCTGGAACAGACAAGTGCCAACAAACAGTCGATTGTGCAGATTCAAACACAATTGGCTGTATTTGATATGATTTGCAAGTTCTTGGATGATCCTGCTAACCGTTATTCCATGATCCCTATTACAAGCGGTGTAGAATATGAAGGTGCAGCAAAATCGATTGAAGCTTATAATAATCTGGTTGTCAAACGTATGGAGCTGAATATGTCTGCTAAGAAGGACAATGCTTCCTTGATGTTGCTGAATGCCCAAATTGACGGTATGCGTTCGGGTGTTGTTGAAACAATCGAGAAGGCTCGTGCAAGTACGGAAATAGCCTATAATGACTTTGTGAAAGAAGACGGCAAGTTTGCTTCGCGTTTGAAGAACTTGCCGACTCATGAACGTGAATATTTGAACCTGATGCGCGACCAGACGATAAAGAACAATCTTTATGTATTCTTGCTTGAACAGCGGGAAACCAGCGTTTTGAAGCTGGGTTCGAATTATCCGATGGGACGTGTGGTTGATGCTGCTTATCACGATGTGAAGCCGGTTGCCCCGAAGTGGAGCGTCATGGGCGGTCTTGGTCTGTTGGCAACATTGCTGTTGCCAACGTTTTGGTTCGTTTATAAAGGTGCACGTGTGAAGCGTATTGTTCTTCGGAATGATGTTGAAAATGTTATCGGTGTACCGGTTTGGGCTGAAGTTTGTTCCCTGCTGCAGGATAAAGTGGATTTCAAAAGTAATGACGGTAACGCTGCTGAATTCCGCGCACTGCGTAATGAGTTGCTCGCTGAATCGGATAATGTCTGTTATGTAGCTTCTATGGCTGAAGGTCATAGTGGATTTGTGGTTTCCAACTTAGGAATGCTGTTGGCGTTGACTGGCAAACGCACTGTCGTGGTTGAACTTGATGGTTTTAATTCCGCTTCGCTTTTGGCGGATCAGGGAGGCAAAGGCGTGGTCGATTTTATCAAAGATGAAACATTGGCTGTAAAATCAGTAGTGAAAGTCAGTGAATTACACGACAAGCTGTTTGTCGTGTCCAAAGGACTGCATTGTGATTATCCGATGGAAGCATTGGTCTCCGACCGTTTTGCTACATTAGTACAAGAATTGAAATCAACATATGATTATGTATTGATAAGTGGATTACCAATATCTCAAGAAATGCCGTTGATTATTGTGCCGGAAACTATGGGCTTATTGGTGGGTGTCGTGGACAGCTATTGTCTAACGTCTAAATGTAAGGCTGCATTTGGCGCTTTAGGAGAAAAAGAACGAAAAATAGTTGCGATTCTTTGTGTGTAAAATAGTTATGAAGATATTAATTGTCAACAAATTCTATTATAATCGTGGCGGGGATTGCGTTTGTGCCATCAGTCTGGAGCAGATGCTTCGTGAACAAGGACATGAAACAGCTGTTTTCGCTATGCAGTATGCAGGGAATTTCCTGACACCATATAGCAATTATTTTGCGCCGGAAGTTTCTTTTTCCGGTGGCATAGGTAGTAAGTTGAGGGCGGCATCCCGTATATTCGGCGGAGCCGGTGTGAAGGCTGCTTTTGCCCGGCTGCTGAAGGATTTTTGCCCGGATGTGGTGCATTTTAATAATATACATTCCTACCTTTCCCCAGTCATCGTCAAAATGGCGAAGGATTTTGGGGCTAAGACGGTTTGGACGCTGCACGACTATAAGTTGGTGTGTCCTTCGTATTCCTGTCTTTCGCAGGGAAAAGTTTGTGAAGAGTGTATAGGCGGCAATGTTCATGGTGTTGTCGACAAACGTTGTATGAAAGGCAGCCGTGTGGCAAGTCAGCTTGCTTATTGGGAGGCCCGTTATTGGGACCGTCGGAAGTTGGAGGCGTATACCGATGCTTTTGTTTGTCCGAGCGATTTTATGGCTCGTAAAATGGAGCAGGGCGGGTTTGACCCCAAGAAGTTGAATGTGGTATGCAACTTTGTCGATCCGGAAAAGGTCAAGGACTATTCTGTCATAAAAGAGCGGAAACCTTACTACATTTATGTCGGACGCCTGTCGGAAGAAAAAGGTGTGAACACGTTATTGGAAGTTGCTGTACAACTTCCGTATACATTGAAAATTGCGGGTGGAGGGCCTCTTGTAGAAGAACTGAAAAGTAAGTATGCCGGTTGTAAAAACATTGAGTTCCTTGGACACTTGAATGCAGGGCAGGTTCGTCAATATCTATCGGAAGCGAGATTCTCGGTAATACCTTCTGAATGGTATGAGAACAATCCTTTGAGTGTGATTGAGTCGTTGTGTTTTGGAACCCCTGTGGTAGGTGCACGCATTGGTGGTATACCAGAACTTATCTCTCCGTCTACGGGATTTTTGTTTCGTTCCGGTGATTCGGATTCGCTGAAGAAAACTTTACAAGCAGCATGGAATTCGCCTTTTGATTATCGGCAGATTGCGGAACAGAGCATTGAGCGATTCGACCGAAAGGCTTATTTGCAGAAAATAATGGGTTTGTATCGATAATCGTCTGCTGCTTAGAAGCTTTTCAACAATGGTGAATATTGTTCTAATTTAAGACAATAAAAATGTTGCCAATGCGTTTAAATATATAATTCTTGGCAATTCTAAAGATATAGATATGGCAAATATAGTACAAGGTAGCTTGATTACGACATACCGTTGCAATGCAAAGTGCAATATGTGTAACATCTGGCAGCATCAGACAAAGGCGGAGGATGAAATAGACCCCTCGTTTTATGAGAAGTTGCCGGCAGGATTGCGTATCAACATTACGGGTGGCGAATCAACTATTCGTAAAGATATAGATCGGATTTTTGAGATTCTTTATCCGAAAGCTTCACTTTTGGAATTGAGTACGAACGGTTTTAATACGGATACGATTGTCCGATTGGCAAACAAATATCCGAATATACTGATTCGTGTTAGTCTGGAAGGTCTGCCTGCATTGAATGACAAGAAACGTGGTACGATCAATGGTTTTGACCATGCTTTGCGTACGATGTTGGAATTGAAAAAGACAAAATGTAAGAATATTGGCTTCTCGGTTGTTATCTCTCCAGACAATTATAAGGACTTGCTTCATTTGTATGAATTGTGTGTAGCACTGGATGTGGAACTTGGTAATTCGGTAGTACACAATTCTTGGTATTTCCATAAGGATGACAACGTACTTGTGAGTGAAGACGCTTTGAAAGAGCATGAAAAGTTTGTGGCTGCATTGCTGACTTCAAAACGTCGTAGCCTAAAGGGCCGTCTGAAAGATATGGGTCGTGCATATTTTAACCGTAGTATCCATCGCCGTCTACGTGGTGACGAACCGGGGTATCGTCCACCTTGCGGAGCTTTGACTGATTTTTTCTTTATCGACCCGTTTGGCAACGTTTCGCCATGTAACGGTTCGGGAGAAGAATGGATTATCGGAAATATCAAAGAAGATAGCTTTGAGAATATCATGAAGTCGGAAAAGGCGAAGAAGGCGCTTGAATTGGTGAAAAACTGCAACCGTAATTGTGCGTTTATTGTGACCGAACGTCATGATATGAAGCGTCGTCCGTGGATTCCTATCAAATGGATTTTGAAAAACCGTTGGCGTGTAAAACACGGAAAACCAATTTGCTGGGATTAAATTCTGGTATTTATCAAAAAAGAAGGCTTTATGAAAATTGATGTTATCGGTACGCGAGGCTTTCCTGGTATTCAAGGGGGAGTGGAACGTCATTGCGAGCGGTTGTATCCGTTGATGGAGAATGTGAAAATCCGAGTGTTCCGCCGCAAACCGTTTATAAATAAAGCCTATAAGGGTACAAAATATGACAATATACAGTTTCTGGACTTGCCATCTACACGGGTGACAGGACTGGAAGCTGTTTTTCATTCTTTTCAAGCTACGTTGATTTCTGCTTTTTCCCGTTCGCAGGTTGTGCATATTCACAATATCGGGCCGGCCATGTTTGCCCCTTTGCTGCGGCTTTCCGGGAAAAAAGTGGTGTTGACGTATCATAGTGCCAACTATGAACACGACAAATGGAACTGGTTTGGGAAACTTGTTCTTCGGCTGTCGGAAAAAATTGCGTTGTCGGCTTCCAATCGGATTATCTTTGTCAATAAGTTCCAACTTGACAAGTATTCGAATAAAGTGAAAGCCAAGTCGGTTTATATTCCCAACGGAATTGTTCCGCTCCAGAGGAATACTGCAACAGATTTTTTGCAAAAATTGGATGTGGAGTCGGGTAAATACATCCTTTCTGTTGGGAGAATCACTCCGGAGAAAGGGTTCGATTTGCTGATACAGGCTTATAATAAGCTGAAAACGGATGTAAAACTTGTAATAGCCGGTGCACCAGATCAGGATACGGCTTATTTCGACAATTTGAAAGCAATGGCCGGTAAGAATGTTGTGTTTGCCGGATTTGTGGACGGTGGAAACTTGTCACAGCTTTATAGTCATGCACAGGTTTATGTTTTGTCGTCGCGGATAGAAGGTTTCCCGCTTGTCCTTTTGGAAGCAATTAATTTCGGGTTGCCATTACTCGTTTCTGACATTGAGGCGACTCATTTATTGGATTTACCGAAGAAATCCTATTTTAAAGCATCGGATGTGTATTCTATGCAGTTGAAATTAGGTGAGTTCTTGGCAGAAAACAGAGAAAGCTATCTATGTCGTACTGTAGATGTTGCGGATTATGACTGGAAAAAGATAGCAGATCAGACATGCGTTGTCTATAAAATGTTGGAAAATGAATAGAAAAAAACATCTGCTGATTGTTCGTTCATCGCTGACATCAATGAACTTGTCTAGTTACAATGTTCAGGAGTTAGGATTGGCTAAAGAACTTCAAAAACGAGGATATAAAGTCAGCGTTATAATGGGAGCTGGTGAAGAATCTGTTTCTGAAACAGAATTTTGTACTGTTTATTTCTTGAAATATAGAAGAGTTCAGCAGGCTATTGGATATTTTATTCATTTGAATAAGACCTTAAAAGAAATAAATCCGGATCTTATTCAAATTCATGAAATTGGAATGGTGATGTCGGCTTATGTTGCATGGTGGGCGAAACGTCATGTTGTTCCTTGTGTCTTGATTCAAGGGCCATATGATGAAACCCGCAAACCGTTCCTAAGGAGGTTGGAACAATGTTTCAATGCGACAATTGGTCGTTATATTCTCCATACAGTTGGAAGTGTGGGATGCAAAACTCCTGCAGCAGCAGAATATTTGAAAAAATATGGATTGAGAAAAGGTGCTGAAATTACTCCGGTCGGACTTGATGATTCCAACTTCTCTTTCAAAGATGGAGAACTAAGTGATTGGCGAGAAAGAAACGGAATTGGATCAGAACGAAAGGTTCTCTTGTATGTAGGATCTGTTGAAGTCAAGCGTCGTCATGTGGATTTGTTGGTGGGTATGATGTCATTCTTACCGGAAGAGTACCTTCTAGTGATTGTTGGAGACGGAAGCAGTCGAGCAGAGCTACAGTCGTCAACGGTTTCCGAACGTGTTTTTTGGACTGGCGCATTGCCACAATCTAAGTTGCCTGATATATACAAGTGTGCAGACCTTTTTTTATTAGCGTCAGACTTTGAAATTTATGGAATGGTCGTTTTGGAGGCCTTGTATTGGGGTGTTGCCGTATTATCTACACCAACAGGGGGAGCTTGCTCCATTATTGAAGATGGTCTTACCGGATATTTGATTGATAGTTTTGACGAAAAAGAGTGGGCTCGAAAAGTTGTGTCTATTTTTGGGGAGCCGGAAAAGCTGCATTACATTTCGGAGTCTGGACAAAGACATGTGAGAAACCATCTGTTGTGGAAGCAAACAGCTGACAATTTCGTTGCTCTATATGATAATGTCTTGTCGGCTGTTAAAAAAAATAAATAATGCGATTGTAACTGATTGGTAATAAGTGATTTTTAACCTCTTTTGTGAGAAGGCGAATTTCTGGTATGTTTGTTGTAAAATAATACTATTGCCCGTACGTTTCATTGTATAGACAAGCAAGGAAATGAGCTATGGGTGTATTTCGTCCTGAAACTTATAAGAATGGCATTATGTGGTCTTCTGCTTTCAATATCTGTGGCAGAAGTGTAGCCTTTGTACAACAATGGCTTATAGGATATTATTTTGGTGCATATTCGGGGACGGATGTCTTTTTCTTTATCTATAATCTGATACTTTTCATCTCTTTCTTTTTCTTGAATTTCAGTACGGCTGTATTGATTCCCAAAAGTATTCGCTTGCGGATCGCTGAAGGCGAACATAGTTCAATGACTTTTCTGAATGCCTTTATCTTTTTGTATGGTGGTATTGGTATTTTGTTGTTTTTGTTTGCATGTATAGGAACCCTTCCATTTGTTTCTGCGATTTCTTCATTTTCGAAGACTTTGATTGACGCGAATGTTCATTTGATTCGTTGGATTCTGCCTATTCTTTTTCTTAATATGCTAACGAGTCTGATGACGGAAATACTTGCCTCATATAAGTATTTCACATTTCCTAACCTAATAAATTTGATTAATTCCTCATTGGGAGTGTTGTTTGTACTCTTGTTCCATGATATGTTGGGGCTGAAGTCTGTTGCCATTGGATTGGTTTTTGGATATGTGGTAAATATTCTGTTGGTTCTTATAATGATGAAGCATCTGTTGAAATGGAAAATGTTTTCTGTTTCTTTTAAACATGTGAAAAGTGCTTTAAAGACAGGATGCTATACCCAATTGGGCTATTTAGTTTATTTGATGGCAATGTTTGTGCCTCAATATTTTTTTACAAGTTTTCCGGAAGGAAGTCTGACTGCGATATCATTTGCTGATAAAATGACTAATATTCCCAGTATATTTCTTGTTGGACAGATTCTGAGTGTTATGGCAATTAAGTATAATAACCTTGTAGGAAAAGGGCATTATCAAGAAGTAGCACGGTTGACGGAGAAGCTGTTGCTGTCGGTGATGTCTGGCTTATTTGTTGTCGCGGTTGGGGTTTCTCTGTTAAGTGGGTGGCTTGTAGAACTGCTTTTCGGTATTGGGAAATTTACTACCGATTCACTTGATTTGACTGCCAGGATTTTGTCTATGCAGATTCTGTATCTTCCATTTTTATTTGTGTATAATATGTTTATGCGCATTTTTAACGCTTATCAGTTACAACGGGTATATGTTTGGGTTCAGTTGTTTGCTCAAGGTACGATAATAGTTCTTTATTGTTGGTTAATTCCTGAATATGGAGCTATCGGCTATCCGCTGTCGCTGGCATTGCCTTATATTACGGTGGCTTATTTTGTGGTTCCTTTGTTCAAACGCTATTGTCCGGAAATGCGTGTGGGACGCTATTATGCTTTTCTTGTCGTGTTTACGGTTGTGTTCGCCGTGTACTATTACCATGCGTTTTTTGCGTAAAAAAGAACGGCAACATTTTGTGAATGTCGCCGTCGGTATTGTGGAGCATAGCGGACTCGAACCGCTTACCTCAACACTGCCAGTGTTGCGCTCTACCAGATGAGCTAATACCCCGTTGTTGTATTGCAAAGATAAGTCAGGATTTTCAATGTGCAAAATTTTCGGCAAGAAATTAATGATTTGTGGGGAATAATGGGAATTTGTGCAAATTTTATGTTAATTTTAGCGCTTGATTAAAAAATGCAGACAATGATACTTGATATTCTTTTCTTGATAGGCGGGTTGGCGCTTATTCTTGTGGGTGCCAATGCGTTGACCGACGGTTCGGCGGCAGTGGCTAAGCGTTTCGGTATTTCCGACCTTGTTATTGGTCTTACGATTGTGGCTTTCGGAACATCGGCTCCCGAACTGGTTATCAGTGTGCTGTCGGCTATTGGCGGCAGTGCGGAAATGTCGATTGGTAATGTGGTGGGTAGCAATATTTTCAATGTGCTGATGATTATCGGCTGTACGGCGCTCGTACTTCCTATAAAGGTGGAGCGGAGCATTATGACGAATGAGATTCCGCTCGTGATTCTTTCTGCACTTGTGTTGGCATTCTGTGCCAACGACATTCTGCTTGACGGTGGTTCGGCAAATGTCATCAGCCGTACCGACGGCCTTGTGCTGCTGATGTTTTTCCTGATATTCATGCGCTATACGTTTGCCATTGCTAAAAGTGGGGCAGATGCAGGAGGTGCGGATGCCGAAGTGAAACAGATGCCGGGATGGAAGTCGGCTTTGTTTATTGTTGGCGGTCTTGCCGGACTGATTTTTGGCGGACAGCTTTTCGTTGACGGTGCGAGCGGCATTGCGCGTGCCTGGGGCGTAAGCGAGTCGGTGATTGGCCTTACACTGGTGGCCGGCGGAACGTCGCTTCCCGAGTTGGCTACGTCCATTACTGCCGCATTGAAGAAAAATCCGGGCATTGCGATTGGGAATGTGATAGGCAGCAACCTGTTTAACATATTCTTTGTGCTTGGATGCAGTTCCACAATCATTCCGCTGCCGATGGGGAATATCGGCAACTTCGACATGGCAGTGCTTGTCGGTTCGTCGGTGCTGTTCTGGCTTGTCGGCTGGTTCTTCCGCAAGCGTACGATTACGCGTCTGGAAGGTGCGCTGATGGTGGCATGCTATGTTGCCTATACGTCGGTGCTGATTATGCAGCAGGGGTAGGCGAATAGAATGAGTTACAAATAAAAACACCGGGAATCAGCATTGGCGGGTTCCCGGTGGCGTGTATAAATAGGGTATGTAACGTATTTCTAAACGTTGAAGCGGAAGTGCATGATGTCGCCGTCCTGTACGACATATTCTTTGCCTTCGATTCCGATTTTTCCGGCTTCACGGCAAGCTGATTCACCACCGAGGGCGATGTAGTCTTCGTATTTGATTACTTCCGCACGGATAAAGCCCTTTTCAAAGTCTGTGTGGATGACACCTGCACATTGAGGAGCCTTGCTGCCCTTCATGTAAGTCCATGCACGCACTTCGAGCGGACCGGCCGTAAAGTAGGTTTCCAGGTTCAGCAGGTGGAAAGCGGCGCGGATAAGGCGTGATACGCCCGATTCCTTCAGGCCGATTTCTTCAAGGAACATCTGGCGTTCTTCGTATGTTTCAAATTCGGCGATTTCCGATTCTGTCTGTGCTGCCACGATAAGGATTTCAGCGTTTTCGTCCTTAACGGCTTCGCGCACCATGTCAACATATTTGTTGCCTGTCACGGCCGATTTGTCGTCAACGTTGCACACATACATCACCGGCTTGTTGGTGAGCAGGAAGAGGTCGTGGGCGCATTTCTGCTCGTCCTTTGTTTCAAACTGTACGGTACGTGCAGCCTTGCCTTGTTCGAGGGCTTCCTTGTAGCGGCAGAGCACTTCGTACTGCACTTTGGCGTTCTTGTCGCCGCCGGTCTGTGCCTGTTTCTGCACACGGGTGATGCGGCTTTCGATGGTTTCCAGGTCCTTCAACTGCAATTCATAGTCGATGATTTCCTTGTCGCGCACCGGGTTTACTGAGCCGTCGACGTGAACTACGTTCGGGTCGTCGAAGCAGCGGAGCACGTGGAGAATAGCGTCCGTTTCACGGATGTTGGCCAGGAACTTGTTGCCCAGTCCTTCGCCTTTGGATGCGCCTTTCACAAGTCCGGCGATGTCGACGATTTCAACGGTGGCCGGCACGATGCGTTGCGGATTGACGAGTTCGGCAAGCTTGTTGAGGCGTTCGTCAGGTACGGAGATAACGCCTACGTTCGGCTCGATGGTGCAGAACGGGAAGTTGGCCGATTGTGCCTTTGCGTTTGAAAGACAGTTAAATAGAGTGGACTTTCCTACGTTTGGAAGTCCAACGATACCACATTGTAATGCCATATTTGTTGTTAATTTCCTATATTTTCGACTGAAAAATTGTGCGACAAACGTCCTTTTCGCCAGTTTGCCGCTTTTGTCGCGGCAAAGGTACTCATTTCTTCGACAATATCAAAGGGTTAGCTGGCGCAACTGCCGGAGCGTTGCGTTAAAATGATGTTGTCGGGCTATTCCTGCTCGTTGGCGTTGCCGGTGAAGGTTGTGATGTCGATTTTTTCCAGTTCGCAGAACGGCTCCTTGCGATAGGTGCATTCCGTGTATCCGCAATGGTGGCAGCGCGGCTGTTCGAATATGTCGCAAGGGTCGAGGTGGATGGTCATCTGCACGCGGTTGGCATATTTGTTCTGCACAATTTCCTTCAATCTGGCTCCCGAGCGGTGGCCTTCGGCAACGGTGAAATACCAGGGAATGGTCAGGTCGCAGTCCATGTGGATGCAGTTGCCGTATTTGATGACCTTGGAATTATGGATGTCCACCCATTCGCGGCTGCGGTTGGCGTTCAGCAGTTCGGCCAGTTCCGTCAGCAGTTGTTCGTCGGCCTTGTCGAGCAGGTTGGCAATGGTTTTGCGCAGAATGGAAATGCCCGTAGCGATGATGACAGAACCGAAAATAAGGGCCAGTGCGCTGTCAATCCATGCCTTCCCCGTAAAGAACAGGATGAGAAGTCCGGCTACAAGTCCGATGGTGGAATAGGTGTCCGACTGCAGGTGCTTTCCGCCTGCCACCAGAGCGATTGACCCGTATTTCTTGCCCATACGGACGCTGTACCAGCCCATTAGATAGTTGAGCACGCCCGATGCGCTGACGATGTAGATACCCACGTCGAGCTTCTGGATTTCAGCAGGAAGAAACAGCCGTCGTCCGCCTTCGTAGATAATCATCAGTCCGGCTATCGTTATCATGATACCTTCGGCGGAAGCTGAAATAAGTTCCATTTTACCGTGTCCGAACGGATGGCTCTTGTCGATAGGTTTCGATGCCCAGTAAAGGCTGTAGAGGCTTAAAGCTCCGGCAAGCACGTTGACAATGCTTTCCATAGCATCGGTGAGCACACCGACGGAGTTGGTCAGAAAATAGGCGATGAATTTGCCGATGAGAATCAGCGATGAAACGATAAGAATCCATCGCTGAACTTTGATTTTCAGCGCGTTTTCGTTCATATTGCGTAGGGTTTTAAAATGTTCTTATACTTTTTTGCGTGGAAATGCGTCGATGAAGCTTTCCGGAGTGATGTTCCACACCGTTGCACCAATCGAGGCGGCATAGTCGCGTATCACATAGTAAGACTTGAACGCCACATAAAAGCTGTAGATGATTTGGTGGAGCGGGTAGTTCATGTATTCCGTGTTGACACGCGCCGTTTCCTTTTCGTTGTCCTTGTAGAAATGCGGCTGGATGGACACTACCTGATTGCGGTCGTTCACCGAAAGCGTTTTCATCCACGAATGGTCGGCACCAGCCACATACACTGTGCGGAAACCGGCATTCAGTGCCAGCATAATGGACGGAATCAGCACATTGCGCGGGCGCGGCATTCCCAGTCCCATGCGGTAGACGGCGTTACGAAACGCCTTGAACCCTTCGATGGGAGTCGTGTTGTAGCGGTTCACCGTGATATGGCTGTTCTGCTTCAGCTGGTCGAGATGGGGGCTTTTGATGCGTGTAGGCACGAAAAGCGTCATTTCCCAATCAACTTTCGTCAGGAATGTATCCCAGAGCTTTTTCACGTTCTCATTGTTGGAAGCCTGAAAAAAATGCGGGTCGGCAAGCACATAATATTCCGGTTTCAGCTCGAGAAACAGCGGAGTGTTGGCAGCGAAGTTTACCGCCAGTTTCTTGCGCGAAGCAAGAAAGGGCATCGATTCCGCTACAGTCTGGTTGAGCGACGGACCGTTGCCGAGAATGACGATTTCCTCGTTGCCTGCCGTTTTCCGCACCGTCGGACGGCGCGAGAGCAGCACGATTTTAAGCAAGCTTGCCAATGTTTGCGATATATTCCCGCAAACGGCTGATAGTTTGTCCTGTATAGCCATAGTTCTTAGCAATCAACCGGCAGAAACGGCTGTCGCATTTGTGCGGTTTCGCTTCTGCCGAATACAAAGGTAAGTGAAAATCGTCCGAAGTCGGTTCATTTTTCACCTGAAGTTGCAATTTTAAACAAAAATAACCATTAGATTTTGAAAACAGCCGGAAATTGCTTACCTTTGTGCCCACAAATCGGGGCGTAGCTCAGTCCGGTTAGAGTACACGTCTGGGGGGCGTGTGGTCGCTGGTTCGAATCCAGTCACCCCGACTGATGAAAGAGGCAAGATATTGACTATCAAGCCTCTTTTTTATTTCTCAACACTTTTTTTAATACCAATTTATAGAAAGAAGCGATTACGTCAAATGTAGTGTTATATATGCAAAAATAACGCAAAACGAATAAAAGTGAATATTCATTTTGCGTTATCTGCTTGTGTTAAAAAGACAAGTTGTAATTTCTGTTCAATTTAGTCTAAAGGGTTGTTTGAGTTATGTGTGTGTAATGTAATTCGATATTTCCCTTGAATTGAACGTTTGTCATTGTTTTCGTCACATTTGTAAACACCATCAAATACTCCTTCAATTTGAACATTGTCCCCAATCTCCTTTATAGAGTTAACTTGATGCGTTCCACTTGTTAATTCATAATAAGTACCATATTCGAAAATCTCCAGATCAGTAGCTAATGTGAAATTTTCACAAGTGGAAACTCCTCCAGTTTTCCAGATGTTATTAGTATGTAAATATTTCCCAGGTTTGGCTGCCATTAAATCTGTCTTTTTTGAATAATATGCAATCATGGGAAAAAATGAAAAACCATATTTTTCATATAAGTCGACTATTACGTTGTTGACAGAAATAGGTTTGCCGGAAGAGTCTTTATCGGTGGCATCAAAGTAGGAATATCCCCAATTTGGGATTTTTTCTCTATAGGTTTTTCCATTAAGTGTTACTTCTAAATAGTCGGAAGTCTCATCAATGGGATTGTCTTCTTCATTGCATGAAGGGAGAACCAAGAAGCAAAATATTGTAATTAATAGATAATAAAGTCGGTTTTTCATAATAAAGAAAATTTGAATATTAGTTAATGCTGTGTTTTAAAATTTATATCCGATTGAAATTGTGAAGTTTTTGTTTTTACAGCTTGAAGTCAAATCTAAACCACCATCTTCGGCGTCTTCGCTATGACCTTTCCATGTATTGACTAAACCAAAATCATATCCAAGCGAGATTACGTATTTTTGTTTGAATTCAGCTCCAATTCTAAAGCCCAAACCAGCATCAAACCTCTTCATTGAATCGAATGTGTTGTAAGAATACTCGTTATATGTTTCATTACCCTCATAATCGAAATCAAGTTCAGTTACTTTATGTTTCCCACCTAAGCCAAAAGCAAAATAGGGTCCAAACTCACCGAATAAGCTAAAATCTTCATTCAAATTATACTTGTATCCGATATGAATCGGCAATTCCAAATAGTAGGCATTCAATTTTACTTTTCCCAAATCTCCCAAATCCAATTTAGCTCCTTTTTGAGATACTAAAAGGCCGGCATTGGTGTATAAGCCATTGACAAGTGACGGCAATGCAAGTTCTCCTCTTACACCGATATGAAAACCTGGCTTAGAATCATAAACGTCCATTTTTGCTATATTCATACCAACTACACCTTCAAATTTTACATTGTTTTGGGCCATTCCATTAAGGCCGAGAATTGCAGCACATGCTATTAATAATAATTTTTTCATTTGTTTTTGTTTTTAATTAATTCGTAAAAAAATATTGAATGGTCCAAGACGTAAAATAGACAATAAAAAAAAGCGTGGACCAAAACTTCATATACGCATTCAAGGGTATCGCCAAACACCGCACAGTCATATACGAAGATAGCCCACGCCTGTATACAGACGTGAGCATTAGCCTCGATTCCTGACTGTTTCATTTAATTTGGCGATTTTATGAATGCGGAATTGTAGCTAACGCTCTAATTATTATATGTCTTTAATTCGTTATTTACATAGGCAATTGTTTTTTATTGGTTTTTTGCAAATTTAATAGTCCGTTAAAAATTCAACATATCGGCTAAGCGGCTTCCGCCACAAAGCCAAAGAGTTCTTTGATAAGTTTAGTATTAAAAGTTCTGTTCGGTTTCAGACCGGACTTACTAAAAATTCTT